>Ga0207640_10000063_pt1 | contig 87065 bp, 90 predicted proteins | sample KBSCornC42_FD_184300 | JGI IMG/M metagenome (GOLD analysis project Ga0207640, IMG submission 184300) | Corn rhizosphere microbial communities from Kellogg Biological Station, Michigan, USA - KBS Corn C4-2 (SPAdes) (version 2) | ecosystem: Host-associated > Plants > Roots > Rhizosphere > Soil ... | reverse complement strand
CCGGAAGCGGACAAATCGACGCTTCGCATTGTCCAATAGCGGACACCAAGTTCAGGGTTTGACAGCGCGACGAAAAGCCACCATCAGCCCCGCCTCCGGCCCGATGGCGGAGTGGTTACGCAGAGGACTGCAAATCCTTGCACGCCGGTTCGATTCCGGCTCGGGCCTCCACTCATAAGCTGCTGATTTGTCGGCGGCTGATCGGCTCGATCCGTGCCGTTTGAAGCGGTCGGATCACCGGTCAGCGCCACGCGCTCGATCGCGCAGCTAGATCCGCTTGGCGTAGATTACTGCCCAAGCCACGGTCAGCCCGGAAACGATCGCACAGGCGATCGTCGTCATTGAATCGGCGCCTTCCGGATTGTTCGGCCAGAAGTCAAAACCGCGGTTCAGCAGGATTGCGACCATTAAGACATTGAGCGACATAACTGTCGCGATAAACGCGATATGCCCTGCAGGCCCAGGCTTAGTCGTGCTGACAGGCCTCGTTGCAATCTGAAAATCGTTTTGATGAATCATTGGTGCCTCCCCATTCCCCGGGGACACCAATAAATAGTAGCGAGTTAGAGTCTATATACGAAACGATTTAATCAGTGGCCGGTCGAGTTTTTTTAGCCATGCTAGGAATATCGCTTGCAAGATGGCCCGTATGGATTTTTATTGGACTGTTACCGAAATGATTTTTGCGCAAACCCCGCCCTGCCAGATAGGGTTGGGCCGCCTTCGTTCGAGCCAGCTCGAACCGAATCCCCAAATCGCGCGGTGTCCCGTTGGAGATGAGGCGTTCGCTGAATATCTCCAGCTCCACCAAAGCTGATGACGCCATACTTGCTTCGGCGGCATCGCGGGAGCAGGAGGCGGGCATGCAGCCCGCCGATCCGATCCGCCGCCGCCTGCTTGCCACGGCGGTCGCCGCCGTCGCCACGGCATCCCTACCCTCGCGGGCCGGCGCAGCGACCGTATCAGCGATGCCGCCCTTGCGGACCGTCAAGACCGATCTGCTCGACATTTCCTATGCCGAATATGGGTCGGCGGGCGGGCCGCCCGTCATCCTGCTGCACGGATGGCCCTACGACATTCACGCGTTCGAGGAGGTAGCGCCGCGGCTGGCGGCGCAGGGCTATCGGGTGATCGTTCCCCATCTGCGCGGCTATGGCGCGACGCGTTTCCTGTCGGCCGATACGAAGCGTAACGGCCAGCCTGCAGCGCTCGCGCTCGACACAGTCGCGATGATGGATGCGCTCGGCGTCAAGAGCGCGCTTTTAGGCGGATTCGATTGGGGCGCGCGCACCGCCGACATCATCGCCGCGCTCTGGCCTGAGCGGGTAGGCGGGCTCGTCTCCGTCAGCGGCTATCTGATCGGCAGCCAGGCGGCGGGGCGCATGCCGCTTCCGCCCGAGGCAGAGTTGCAATGGTGGTATCAATTCTATTTCGCGACCGATCGCGGCCAAGCCGGCTATGATAAATATCGCCATCAGTTCGCGCGGCTGATCTGGCGGCTGGCATCACCGAAATGGGCGTTCGACGACGCGACCTTCGAACGGTCCGCAGTGGCGCTGGACAATCCCGACCAGGTCGCGATCACGATCCATAATTATCGCTGGCGCCAGGGTCTCGCGGAGGGCGAGGCGCGCTACGATCCGATCGAGCAGCGGCTCGGCGCGGCGCCCATGATCACCGTGCCGACGATCACGATGGAGGGCGATGCCAACGGTGCGCCACACCCGGATCCTTCGGCTTACGCGGCCAAGTTCGCAGGCCGCTACGCACATCGGACGATCACGGGCGGAATCGGGCACAACCTGCCGCAGGAGGCGCCCGCCGCCTTCGCGCAGGCCATTCTGGACGTCGCGCACCTCTAACGAACAAAATTTCGCATTATGCCAAATAAGAAACATAAACTTGCGCGACTGCGGCGAAACGGGCAATGGCCGCGTTGTTTCCTGACCTCCCGAATCCTATAGGCCGTTAGTCATGCCCGCTTATCGTTCCCGTACCACCACCCACGGCCGCAACATGGCCGGCGCGCGCGGCTTGTGGCGCGCCACCGGCATGAAGGATTCGGATTTCGGCAAGCCGATCATCGCGGTCGTCAACAGCTTCACCCAGTTCGTGCCCGGCCATGTCCATCTCAAGGACCTGGGCCAGCTGGTCGCGCGCGAGATTGAGGCGGCGGGCGGCGTCGCCAAGGAATTCAATACGATCGCTGTCGATGACGGGATCGCGATGGGGCATGACGGCATGCTCTATTCGCTGCCGAGCCGCGAGCTGATCGCCGACAGCGTTGAATATATGGTCAATGCGCATTGCGCCGACGCCATGGTGTGCATCTCCAATTGCGACAAGATCACGCCAGGCATGCTGATGGCGGCGTTGCGCATCAACGTCCCCGCCGTGTTCGTCTCGGGCGGACCGATGGAAGCGGGCAAGGTCGTGCTCAAGGGCAAGGAGGTCGCGCTCGACCTGGTCGACGCAATGGTCGCCGCCGCCGACGAACATTATACCGACGAGGAAGTGAGCGCGATCGAGAAGGCCGCCTGCCCGACCTGCGGCAGCTGCTCGGGTATGTTCACCGCCAATTCGATGAATTGCCTGACCGAGGCTTTGGGTCTGTCGCTGCCCGGCAACGGATCGGTGCTGGCAACGCATGCCGATCGCGAGCGCCTGTTCCGCGAGGCGGGGCACACGATCGTCGATCTTGCCAAGCGCTATTACGAACAGGACGACGCGAGCGCACTGCCCCGCAATATCGCGACCTTTGCGGCGTTCGAAAATGCGATGAGCCTCGATATCGCGATGGGCGGATCGACCAACACCGTGCTCCACCTGCTCGCCGCCGCGCACGAAGCGGGGGTCGATTTCACGATGGCCGATATCGATCGGCTGTCGCGGCGCGTGCCGGTCCTATGCAAGGTGGCACCCGCAACATCAGACGTCCACATGGAGGACGTGCACCGCGCGGGCGGGATCATGGCGATCCTGGGCGAGCTCGACCGCGCCAACCTGCTCGATGTCGAACAGCCGACCGTGCACAGCTCGACGCTGGGCGAAGGCCTTGGCCGCTGGGACGTTGCGCGCACCAACAGCGAGTCCGTACGGACTTTCTATCGTGCGGCGCCGGGCGGTGTGCCGACCCAGACGGCTTTCAGCCAATCGCGCCGCTGGGACGATCTCGACCTCGACCGCGAAAGCGGCGTGATCCGATCGCAGCCCAATGCCTTCAGCCAGGATGGCGGCCTTGCCGTGCTGTTCGGCAATCTCGCGCCTGAGGGCTGCATCGTGAAGACTGCGAGCGTGGACGAAAGCATCCTCACCTTTACCGGACGCGCGATCGTGTTCGAAAGCCAGGATGCGGCGGTGGTCGGCATCCTCGGCAATCAGGTCAAGGAAGGCGACGTGGTCGTCATCCGCTATGAAGGACCCAGGGGCGGTCCCGGCATGCAGGAGATGCTCTACCCGACCTCCTATCTGAAATCGAAGGGACTGGGCAAAGCCTGCGCCCTTCTGACGGACGGCCGTTTTTCGGGCGGCTCATCGGGCCTTTCGATCGGCCACGTCTCTCCCGAGGCGGCGGAAGGTGGACTGATCGCCTTGGTCGAACATGGCGACCTGATCGAGATCGACATCCCTAATCGGGCGATCAACCTGTTGGTCGATGATGCCACGCTGGCGGAACGGCGCGCGACAATGGAGGCCCGGGGCGCGAAAGCGTGGAAGCCGTTCGGTCGGAAACGCACGGTTTCCACGGCTTTGCAGGCCTATGCGCTATTTGCGGGAAATGCTTCAAAGGGTGCGGTAAGAGTTCTACCGGACTGACTGAAATAGCTCGTCATTCCCGCGCAGGCGGGAATCCACCGGGCCGCCGGGGAAAACCTGCTGGTGGATTCCCGCCTTCGCGGGAATGACGATGTAGATGATCCCGCATTCTCCGGCGCCCTGAGCCGGGCCATTGTCACACAAGAGTCACGGAACCTCCATAGAGGCCTTGGACAGCGGCTGAGCGGCCGCACTTCATTTCCAGGGGACTCACATGTTCAAGACGTTCGTCGCGGCGATTGGCGGCCTCGCCATCGCTTCCACCGCGGCTGCCGCCGACATTTCGGGCGCGGGCGCGACCTTCCCGGCTCCCGTCTACGCCAAGTGGGCCGAAGCCTATAAGGCGCAGACCGGCGTCGGCCTGAACTATCAGGCGATCGGCTCGGGCGGCGGCATCAAGCAGATCAAGGCCAAGACGGTCGATTTCGGCGCTTCGGACAAGCCGTTGAAGCCCGATGAACTGGCGGCTGCCGGCCTTTATCAGTTCCCGACGGTTGTCGGTGGCGTGGTTCCCGTGATGAACCTCCCCGGGGTCGCTCCGGGCCAGATCAAGCTGAGCGGCGCGCTGCTGGGCGACATCTTCCTCGGCAAAGTCACCAAGTGGAACGCGCCGGAAATCGCCGCGCTCAACAAGGGCGTGCCGCTTCCCAACCTGCCGATCACGGTCGTCCACCGTTCGGACGGCTCGGGGACCAGCTTCCTCTTCACCTCCTACTTGGCGATGAAGAATGCGGAATGGGGTTCCAAGGTCGGCGCGAGCGACTCGGTCCAGTGGCCGACCGGTCTCGGCGGCAAGGGCAATGACGGCGTCTCCGCCTTCGTGAAGCAGACCGCTGGCGCAATCGGCTATGTCGAATATGCCTATGCCAAGCAGAACCATTCGACCTTCGCGTCGATGCAGAACAAGGCCGGCAAGTTCGTCCAGCCGACCGCCGCCGCTTTCGGCGCTGCCGCCGCCAGCGCACCCTGGCTGAAGTCGCCGGGCAATTACATCCTGTTGCTCGATCAGCCGAGTGCTTCTGCCTGGCCGATCACCGGTGCGACCTTCATCCTGATGTACCGCAACCAAGAAAATCCTGCGAACGGCGCTCAGGTGCTGAAGTTCTTCGAATGGGGCTACAATAAGGGCGACGCGCTTGCCGCCAGCCTCGATTATGTTCCGCTTCCGGCGAACGTGAAGGGTCTGCTCAAGAAGCAGTGGGCGAAGTCGATTACCGCCGGCGGCAAGCCGGTCTACGTCGCGAAGTAAATGACCATGGGCGCCGAGTCACTTTCCCTGCCTCGGCGCCCGCTTTACGAGTCGAGCATGGCCACCACCGAACTCGCCAGCCCGAAGGGCGCGCCTCCGGGCCATGCGCTCGGCGAAGTCATTTTCCGCTATGCCTGCCTGGGCGCGGCCACGTTCCTGCTGGCGGCGCTCGGGGGCGTCGTGGTCAGCCTGTTCATCGGCGGCCTGCCGGCTTTCCGGGAATTCGGCTTCGGCTTCCTGACCTCGACCACCTGGAACCCGGTGAATGAGGTTTATGGTGCCGCCGGACCGATCGTCGGCACGCTGATCACCAGCTTCCTTTCGTTGCTGGTCGCGCTGCCGCTCGCGCTCGGCGTGTCGGTCTTTCTGGTCGAATTCTGCCCGCCCCGTCTGTCGCGCCCGATCGCGATCGCGGTCGAGTTGCTCGCGGGCATTCCCTCGATCGTCTACGGTATGTGGGGCCTGTTCGTGCTTGCGCCATGGTTCGCCAAACATGTCCAGATGCCGATCGCAATGGATTTTGCGCCGGACTCGCTGGTCGGCAAGATCTTCTCGGGCACGCCCAACGGCGCCAACATCTTCACCGCGTCACTGATCCTGGCGATCATGATCCTGCCTTATATGGCGGCGGTGTTCCGCGAATTGTTCCTCACCGTCCCGCCGCAGGTGCGCGAGGCTGCCTACGGCCTGGGCTGCACCCCGTTCGAAGTGATCAAGGCGGTGGTGATCCCCTATGTTCGCCGCGGCATGATCGGCGTGATCATGCTCGGTCTCGGCCGCGCCCTCGGTGAGACGATGGCGGTCACTTTCATCATCGGCAATTCGCACGGTTTCCCGCACTCGCTGTTCGACAGCGGTTCGACGATTGCATCGACCGTCGCCAACGAATTCGCCGAGGCCACCAGCGACATGCACACCTCCGCATTGATCGCGCTCGGCTTCCTGCTGTTCGTGATCACCTTCATCGTGCTGGCGGTCGCCCGCCTGCTGCTTCGCGAGGCGAAAGTCTGATGACCCGTGCTGCCCGCCGCCGCGCCTTCAATGGTGTGTTCGTCGTCCTCTGCAGCATCGCCACCTTGGTCGCGCTCAGCGCGCTGGTGATGATCCTGTGGACCTTGCTCAGCAAGGGCCTGGGCGGGATCGACGGCATGATCTTCACGCGCGACCAGCCCGCCCCGGGTTCGCCCGGCGGCCTGCGCAATGCGATCGTCGGCTCGCTCATCATGTGCGGGCTCGGCATGGCGATCTCGCTGGTGATCGGCATCCTCGCCGGCACCTGGCTCGCCGAATATGGCGCGGGCACGAAATATGGCCATGTCGTGCGCTTCTTCAACGACGTGCTGATCTCGGCACCGTCGATCCTGATCGGCCTGTTCGTCTACGAATTGCTGGTCGCGCCCTTCCATGGTTTTTCGGGTTATGCCGGCGGTGTCGCTTTGGCCTTCCTCGCCACGCCGATCGTGGTGCGCACGACGGAGGACATATTGACGCTGCAGCCAAGCGCGCTGCGCGAGGCCGGCATGGCATTGGGTGCGAGCCGCGCCTTCGTGATCCGCAAGATCATCTGGAAGTCGGCGCGTACCGGCCTCTTGACCGCTGGCTTGCTCGGCTTTGCCCGCATCTCGGGCGAGACAGCGCCGCTTCTGTTCACCAGCCTCGGCAATCAATTCTACAACGCCAAGCTCAGCCAGCCGATGGCGAGCCTGCCGACCACGATCTTCCAGTTCGCGCTTTCGGCCTATGACGACTGGCAGCGCCTGGCCTGGGTCGGCGCATTGCTGATCGCCGTCGCCGTTCTCTTCATCAACATCGTCGGGCGCGTTCTCGCCCGGGAGACGCACAAGTCATGACCGATACCGCCGTGATGAACCCGCCGTCGACGTCGGCCGGCGAGGAACAGTTCATGATCCGCCCGGAAGGCGAGCTGCTGCTCGAATCGCGCGATCTCAAATTCTTCTACGGCGCGAATGAATCGCTCCACGGCATCGATCTGCCGATCGAGAAGAACAAGATCACCGCCCTGATCGGCCCCTCGGGCTGCGGCAAATCCACGCTGCTGCGCGCCTTGAACCGCATCTATGCGCTCTATCCCGGCCAACGCGCCGAGGGTGAAATCATGCTCGACGGCGAAGATGTGCTTAAAGGCGGCGATCCCGCCGCATTGCGCGCGCGCGTCGGCATGGTGTTCCAGAAGCCGACCCCCTTCCCCATGTCGATTTACGACAATGTCGCCTTCGGCGTCCGCCTCTACCACAAGAAGAACAAGGCGGAGATGGACGAGATCGTCGAGCGCTCGCTAACGCGCGCGGCCTTGTGGGACGAAGTGAAGAACAAGCTCAACACGTCGGGCCTGGGCCTGTCGGGCGGCCAGCAGCAGCGCCTGTGCGTCGCGCGTGGCATCGCGGTGCAGCCGGAGATTTTGCTGCTCGACGAGCCCGCCTCGGCATTGGATCCGGTTTCGACCGCTAAGCTCGAGCAGACCTTGGTCGAGCTCAAGAAGGACGTGACGATCGTGATCGTCACGCACAACCTGCAACAGGCGAGCCGCATCTCCGATTATACCGGCTTCATGTTCCTCGGCAGAATGATCGAATTCGGGCCGACCGCGGACATCTTCTCCAACCCCCGCTCACGCCGCACGCGCGACTATGTGACAGGCCGGTTCGGCTGATAGGGGTTCGAAACCGACAAAAAGAATGGGCGCTTCCCATGAGGGAGGCGCCCTTCTTGTCTCAGGTTTTCGCGATCAGTGGACGAAGCGGGCAACCACGTCGCGATAGGAACGGCTGACCTTCACCTGGGCGCCTGAGCCCAGCACCAGGAAGCATTCGCCATTGGTGTGCGGTTTGACCTGCTTGACCAGGTCGAGATTTACGATGGTCGAGCGATGGATGCGCTGGAAGCGGCGCGGATCGAGGCGCTTTTCCAGATCCTTCATCGTCTCGCGCAGGATCAGCGTGTTATCGCCGGTATAAATGCACATATAGTCGCCCGCCGCGTCGATCCGCTCGATCGAATCCACATCGACGCGGAAGATCTGCCCGCGATCCTTGATATTGATGAGCTTCTCATAGCGGTTCGACGCATGCGCATCGGCGCTTTCGGGCATCGAGTCCGCGGCGTCGGGCGCATGTTCGGCGATCACTTCCTTGAGCTGCACTACCTCTTCAGCGGCGCGCTTCTCGGACAGGCGCTGGCGTACGCGCTCCAGCGTATCGGCCAGCCGCTCGGTCTCGACCGGCTTCATCAGATAATCGACCGCCCCGGCCTCGAACCCGCGCAACGCATGGTCGCCATATGCCGTCACGAATACGAACAGCGGAGGTTCGACCTCCATCAGGCCCTGCACGACCGAAAAGCCGTCGAAACCCGGCATTTGAATGTCGAGGAAGACAAGGTCGGGCTTATGCGTCTTGATCGAACGGATCGCCTCGCGACCGTTTGTGCAGGTGTCGACGATCTCGACGTCCTCATGTGTCTGGAGCCGAAGCTGAAGACCCTGAATCGCCAAAGGTTCGTCGTCGACCAGGATGGTGCGGATGGTCATCTAATCATGCCCTCGTCGTGTTCGACTGATATGGTATCTCGATCGTTACGGTGAACCCGTCCGGACCGGCCTCGGTTTCGAAGCGATGGTCGGCGCCATAAGCCTGCGCCAGCCGATCCCGCGTATTCGCCAGGCCGACGCCGGTGGAGGATGGTGTCTGGCCCCCGCCGTCGTTGTAGCCCGCCTGTGTTCCTGGGCCGCTGTCGCTGACCGTGATATGAACACGATTGCCCAAACGACGGACCGCGACCGCGATGTCGGCCCCTTCCTCCTTGGGCGTAACCGCATATTTGATCGCATTTTCGACCAATGGCTGCAGCAGCAGCGACGGGATATTCGCCTGCGCCGCGGCCGGATCGATGTCGAAGCTCATGCGCAGGCGCTCCTCAAAGCGCATCTTTTCGATGTCGAGATAGAGTTTGAGCGTTTCGATCTCCTGCGCGACGGTAACCTCGCCTTCGGGCTCGCTCACGAGCGTATAGCGGAGAAAAGAGGACAATCGCGACAACATCGCATTGGCGCGCTCGGTATGTTTGAGCAGCACCAGCGTCGAGATCGAATTCAGCGTGTTGAACAGGAAATGCGGGTTGAGCTGATAGCGCAACATCGCGAGCTGCGCGGAGGAAGCATGGCTCTCCAGCCGCAACAGCTGGTCGCGTTGCTCTTCGACCAATATGTAGAAATTGATCCCATAATAGAGCGCCGACCAGGCGACCAGCAAAGCAAAGTCGAGCAGGATCGCGGACAGGAGCTGGAGCCCCTCGGGCATCGGGCCGACGACGCGATAGGTCGTCGCGTGGGCCCAGGTCTCGATCGACGAAAAGACCATCGAAGCGATGATGACGATCGTGACCGACCCGCCCCAGGTCACGAGCGGGCGCATGTGGAACAGGCGCCGATAGGCCGCGGACATGAGCAGGGTCAGCGAATAGCCGGTCGCCGTCGCGAGCGCGGTCGGCACCACGAACAGCCAGCTCGCGCCATTAGCGAGCCCGGTCAGCGCGCGCAGCATGAAATAGCCCGCCCATCCCGCCGACTGGAGAGTCCAGAAGGCGCGGTTCTTGTCCTCGAAGAACGGGGCTTCTTTAAGCAGCGTACGCGGCATCGGCCTCAGCCTCTACAGGATAGATAGCGCGCCTGCCAACCGCCGAGCGGTACGCGACGAACCGAGCAGCCCATCGGCGCGGTGAACGTTTGATAAACATCTGATTTCCCGTCGGTTCAGGCGACTCGGTGTAAGCTGGCGGGGCAAGGTGGAAAGTTGAGTCCATCGGTACGGATTGGAGGATGTGATGCGTAAGATCTTGACTGCGACCGCTGCGGCGCTGGCGCTTGGCGGCGTGACCCTGGGCGCGGCGGCTCCGGCCGAGGCGCGCTATCATGGCGGCTATTATGGCCATGGCGGTTATTATGGCGGCTATCACGGCCGTTATTATCATGGCGGCGGCACTGCCGTAGCCGCCGGTATCCTCGGCCTCGCCGCGGGTGCGGCGATCGCAAGCAGCGGGCCGCGTTATTATTATGACGAACCGGCTTATTATGCCCCGCCGCCGCCTCCGCCCGGCTATTATTATGACGGCCCTTATTGCCGCTCCGACTGGCGTTGGGACGGTTGGGCCCGCCGCTATGTCCGGGTCCGTTATTGCGACTGATCCCCGGCTGGTCGACGACAGGGGCGGCGGAGCGATCCGCCGCCCTTTGATTGTCTTTGAGGGAAAGCAGTGACGAAGGCATATCTGAGCCGGCGCTCAAGGTCCACGTCGCTGTCCGCCAGAAGCACGTTATCGGCTGACAGTTGGTCCTTCTGCCTTCAGTAGGGGATAAATCAGCTGCCTCTCCAGCTCGATGCGAGCGCGCATAGTCTTCCGTGCGGCCGCGGACGCGAGGCAATAGCCAGGCCAATCCTGGGTGATCTCGCGGGTCGTCCAATGCCGAATATGGTCGCCTGAACGCACCAGCATGAGCAGGCCGTCGGATTTCAGCTTTTCAAGCGCGATCCGCTTGTCCGGCGGACAGATGCGCATCAGCCTTGGGTAAATTACGGCGTTGAGGTAGGCGGATCGTGCGCGGCTGGCACGTGTCAGCTCAAGGCGAACGGCGCTCACCTTTACGATGTCCGCATGGCTGTCCTGGCACAGCGCCTCGAGGGCGGTGAGAAGATTGCCGATCTTCTCATGGTGTTGCCGAAGCTCCGCCAGCATTCGAATCAGCCTCCTCCGGGGCCATCTGCCCCGGCCCCTTCATTATGCACCTTTAGACGCGATAATGGGAACTTACGTCATCCAAACCGGTGCTTGTCGAAGCTGTCTGCATTTCCGTCTCGCAATTGTGTCTTCGACCGGAACCAGCGGCGGATTTCAGCAGGCCGGACATTAAGCGTGAAGGCGTTGGCCGTATCGGTAAATCGTCTAGTTCATTCTGGTGTTTTCTGATTTCCCTGCGCCTGGGATTCCCGCGTGACCGCCACCGTCCACCCCGGCGGGAGATAGTCAATCGACATATAATAATAGAGCCGGCACCGCCCGTCCCCGGTATGGCTCTCGCCCTTGACCAGCCCAAAGGCGATCGTGCCCGCGAACACCGGGCCACCGCTGTCTCCGCCCTTGCAGGTCGGCCCGCGCACCGCGACCCAGGTCGCTTCGCACGGCCCCGCACACAGGTCGCCCGGCGGGGCGTAATCGGGATATTCCACCTCGGCACAACTATAACCGGTCCGCTCGCCGCGATGACACACGAGGTCGCCCGCGCGCGTGGCGGATCGGTTGCGCCAGCTCGTCACCGGCCGCAGCGCGGTCTTGCCCTTATCCGCATAGAATAAGGGGCTGAGCGGCCCCGCCCCGGTATGGATCTGCACATCCTGATAGAAGGCGCCCCAAGCGCCCACCATGGTCAGCGGCACCTCGGCACCGTTCGGGTCAATATAGCTCAACTGGTCCGGACAATGTGCCGCGGTCGAGAGCGCGGTCTGGGTGCCGTCGGTGACGACGAAGCCACTGGTGCAGACCGCCTTGTGGGCGATCTGCGGATCGAAGCCCAGCACGCGCCCGCCGCCCGCCGCGGCCAGATCGGTATCCGCGTCGCCCCATGCCTTCACCTCGGTCGGCACGCCCGCGATCCTGGTGAAGCGTGCCGCCAGCGAATCCACACCCTCCGGGCCTACGTCCCTGGCCTTGACCATCACCGCCAGCATGCCCGTGCGCGGATCTACGCCCATCCCCGGCGGGCCATGGAGCTCGGCACGGATGTCCGCCTGATGCGCCACGATCGCCACCAATATCTGCTCGCGCGTCGCGGGCGCGCCTGTGCGGAAGACCACCGGCGCCCTCAGGCCGCCTGCGGAGATGGCCCGCGGCTCGACGGGAGCGTCCCCGGTCAGCAGCACCTCGATGCGGAAGCCGCCCTCATGCGCGATGCTGATCCCTGCCAGCCGGTCGCGGAACTCGGCCGCCAGCGCCTCGGTCGCGGGCACGCTGTCCTGCTCGGCCTCCAGCTCGCCCATCGCCTGCCCCAGCGGCACCCCATAGAGGCGCGCATATTCGGCGCCGTCCTGCATCAGTGCCTCGATCTGCGTCTGGACATGCGGGGCCACGTCCGCAGCCTTGTCCGGCACCTTGGGTGCGGGTTCCTGCGCGCCCGCCGCGACGCCCAGCAAGGCCCCAAAGACCATGATCGCTATCCGCCACCGCACTGGTGGATGCTTCTGCCCGCCCGCGCGGGTTTCGGAAAGCGCCTTTCCTCTGCTAAAGCGCAGCCGTGCTTGAACAAACCCTCCCCACCGGCCCGATCCGGAAGCTGGCCCTGCAGTTCCAGAAGTGGGGCAAGATGGCCACGTTTCGCGATCGCCCCCTGCTGGCGCAGCTATCCTATCGGACCGCGCTGATCCTCGATGCCGACCTGCCGGTAACGCGGCGCGAGCTGAGCAAGGCGCGGCCCCGAACCAAAAGCGACGTGCAGCATCTGGGCGCGGTCGGCATCGGCACCACCGGCACCTGCAATGCGTCGTGCATCCACTGCCCCACCGGAAAGGCCAGCACCGCCAACAGCCCACGCGGCACCATGCCGATGTCGATCTTCCACAAGATCATTGACGGCATTGTGGAGGAAGGCGTGGCGGTGGAAAGCCATATCGGCTTCGGCCTGTTCGGCGATGGGCTGGTCGATCCGCTGGTGGTCGAGCGCGCTCGCTATGTCCACGATCGGCTCCCCGACGTGATCTTCTCGGTCAACACCAACGGCGCGGCCTATAACAGCGCGAAGCACAAGGTGCTGTTCCCTTACGTCACGCTGATCGCGCTCCACTGCGAATCGCTGACGCCCGCCACCTACGACTATCTGATGACCCCGCTCCGGGCGAAGAACGTCTTCCCTAAATATGAGCAGATCCTGCGCGACTTCCCGGGCAAGGTCCGCGTCAGCGTCCCCGTCAGCCGCGCCAATCGCGACGAGCTCACCGCCATCCGCGACTGGTTCATATCCCGCGGCGCGAAGGAGGTGGTGTTCGACCCGATGTCGAGCCGTTGCATGCAGGACCAGAGCCTGTTCCAGAAACTGTCGCTCTCGCCGCTCCCGATCCGCTGCACCTCGAGCGTCACGCGGGACCTGATCGTGGATTGCGATGGCGCGGTTCTGCCCTGCTGTAACGACTTTGTCCGCGAGCAGCCGATCGGCAATCTCGCGATCGAAACCTTCAGAGAAACCATGACCAACCTCGCCCGCCGCCAGTTCGCGGAGACGATGGATGAGGGCCGTCATGACCAGGTCCCGCTCTGCACTCGCTGCTTCGGCGACGTGCGCACCCCCGACTTCCCTTTCGACCACCCGGTTGTCACCGAGCTGCGCTGACCGCGCACACCGAAAATGATCGGATTTGGGCAGGATCGATAGGCATTGCGGAAGAAGGCGCTAGTCTGCCCGGATGACGCCCGCCTTCTTGCGCAAGACTTTGTTCTTCGTTGCTGCCGCCGCATTCCTCCTGACGCCCGCTCATGCCGAATGGCGGCGCGCCACCTCCCGGCACTTCATCGTCTACTCGCAGGGCTCGGCCAACGAGCTCAAGCAATCGGCCATCGCGCTAGAACGCTACGATCAGCTGCTGCGGCTGATGTCGATCGCCAAGCCGGACGAAGATTCGGCGCCCCTCGCTGTCTTCATGCTCACCGACCGTAGTGTCGGGGATCTGATCAGCCAGCCGGGCGCCGCCGGTTTCTATACGGTCGGCCCCCTCGGTCCGGTGGCGGTGGCGTCGCGCATCGTCGACTTCGAAGCAACGGACAACGAATTCACGTCGCAGGTCGTGCTGTTCCACGAATATGCCCATCACTACATGCTGCAGAATTATACCGCGGCTTATCCGGGCTGGTTCGTCGAGGGCTATGCCGAGCTTCTGGGCGCCACCACGTTCGAAAAGGACGGATCAGCCAATGTCGGCAACGTCGCCCGCTATCGTCTGGCCGACCTTCATGGCGACGTCACGATCCCGGTCCGCGACCTGTTGACCGACGATCCCGACGCCCGCAAAGGTCGGGCGGTCTATGCCTATTACAGCGAAGCCTGGCTGCTGACCCACTATCTGGTCTTCAACGACACCCGCTCGCCCCAACTGCACCGCTATCTCGCATTGGTCGGCAGCGGCATGAAGTCTTTGGACGCGGCCAACCAAGCTTTCGGCAACCTCGCCAAGCTGGTCGGCGAATATATCAGCTATCGCAATTCGCCCGCTCTTCCCGGCGTACATATCAGCCAGAAGGACGCGCCCCCGATCGGCGAGATCAGGATCGAGACGCTCGACCCCACCGCGCAGGCCTTGGTGTGGGATCGCCTGCTCTATATGCGCAACCTGCGCGGCACCGAGGCGACCAGCATCTCGGCCGATCTGGCCAGGCGCGCCACTGCGGCGCCGCGGGATGCGGAGACGCTCGATCTGTTGTGGCGCTTCCAGCTCGCCGCCAACGACACTACCGCCGCCGACCGGACCGCCGACGCCCTGCTTGCGCTCCAACCAAAGAATGCCCAGGCATTGCTGGGCAAGGGCTTGATCGCGATGAAGAAGCTCGAAGATGCGAAGGACTATAGCGCGCCCAAATGGGCCGCAGCGCGGCGCTATGTGATCAGCGCGAACGAAGCGCAGACCGGCAATGCCGAGATACTGTTCACTTATTACCAATCCTTCGGCCGCGCCAAGCAGCCGCCGACCGAAGCCGCGAGGCTCGGCTTGTTGCGGGCCTTCGAGCTTGAGCCGCAGTCGAACACCTTCCGTCTCAATCTGGCCGGGTCGCTGATCGACGAACGCCGCTATGTGGAGGCCCGGGTCGTGCTCAAGCCGGCGGCTTTCTCGGTCCACGACCCGCAGTCCGCGGCCTGGGCCAAGAAGATGCTGGACACGATCGACACGCTGAAGGACGGCGATCCGCCGCCGATATCACTGCCCGAGATCGACAAGGCCAAGGATCAAGGCCAGCCCAAGAAAGGCTGACGCCTGGTCAGCCCGTAGTTGCCTCGCGCTCCAGCAGCTTCTTCTTGATCGGCAGCCCCCAGGCATAGCCGCCCAGGCTGCCGTCCGCCCGCAGCGCGCGATGGCACGGGATCAGAACCGCGACCGGATTGGCACCGCATGCCGATCCGACCGCACGGACTGCCTTGGGATTGCCCGCCCGCGCCGCCAGCGCGGCATAGCTCAGCGTCTCACCCGGCGGGATGCGCGCCAACTCGCGCCATACCGCCTGCTGGAATGCCGTCCCGCGCACGTCGAGCGGCAAGGTCATCTTAGGCGTGGGTCTGGTCACATAGGCGACTGCGTCGGCCAGCAGCCCTTCCAGCACCGCCCCGCCCTGCTCGATCGTGGCATTGGGGAAGAGCGCGCGCAGCGTCGCGTCGTCCGGCTCGAACGCAACCCGGCAGATGCCCCGCTCGGTCGCCGCGACCAGCAACGGCCCGAAATCGCTCCAGGCCACACCCCAGCGGATCGTCTCGCCGCGCCCGCCATCCCGCCATTTCGACGGCGTCATGCCCAGCCGATCGGGCACGTCGGCGTAAAAGCGCGCGGGCGCGGCATAGCCGGCATCGTAGAGGGCTTCGGTCACGCTATCGGACTCCTTGAGCGCCCGTTCGGCCCGCTTCGCGCGCTCGGCGCGGACATAGTCGGCGGGCGTCACGCCGGTAGCGCGGCGGAACAGGCGGTGGAAATGGAACGGGCTATAGCCTGCAGCCTTCGCCAGCTGTTCGAGTGTCGGCGGCTCCTCCGCCTCGTCGATCAGCCGAATCGCCCGGGCAATCCCTGCTTCGTCCGCCGCGACCTCATCGGGACGACAGCGCAGGCAGGAGCGCAGACCAAAGCCCCGCGCCTCCTCGCCATTGGCAAAGAAGCGGACATTGTCGCGACGGGGATGGCGCGCGGCACAGGACGGGCGGCAATAGATTCCGGTCGAAAGCACGCCGGTGACGAACTGGCCGTCGGTAGCGCGATCCCGCCGCAGGACGGCTTCCCAGCGCTGATCGTCGGTCTCAACCATCGTTCCGCTCCGCACGGGCGAGGAAACAACCCCAGGCCGCGGCGTGGATGTCGACATGGAGAATCTCCTCTTCGTCGAGCAATTGCCGGAGCATAGGCTCCGCCTCGCCGGGCTGTGCCAGCGAAGCCGCACGGATCATCCCCTTCCCGTCGAACCCGCGCAAGCTCACCGCGCGACGCATGATGAAAGGGGGCATCTCGTCCCGATACTGCCGTGCCTGCTTCGCGCCTTCCCGGATGAAGATCGCGTGCGAGGCCCGAAACGGCGTCGGCACATCTGCCGACACGTGGTTCAGCAGCAGCAATCTGTCGCCCGGCGCGGCGTCATCGAGCGTGATTCGGCACGGAAAGGCGTCGGGCTTGTCTGCCGTGACCCGCACCGCACCCCGTGCAATCAGGGATTCGCTGTCGGCGAAGGCGGCAGGGTCGAGCCCCATGATTCGGTAGGCCATGATCGTCTCCTTGATCGGACCCGGCCCATCTATGCCGCCTTCGCCTTCACCGCTTCCCGCGGCTTGCTCTCAAACTCAGGCGGCCGCCTTCCCATAAGAATCAACCTGGCCGACGCTCAGCCGCGTTACCTCAGGCGGGATTTCGCACCGCGCCGAGATGTCGGCGGTGAACGCCGCGAATTCGGGCGTTTCGGTGAGCATGTCGGACGAATCCTCCTGCGTATTGAGGAAGACGTGGACGAAGCTCTGGCCATCCGCCTCCTTATACAGGCTGTAGGACACGCCGGCAGGCGCATCGCGCCGCACGCGATCGAAGACGGCGTGCGACAGGCTCTCATTCTCGGCAACCGCTTCGGGTTTCACCTTGTAACGGACGATCGTCAGGCGCTGCATGATATTGCTCCATCTATCGGGCGCGAAATCGCACCCGCCTTCCTGACGAAATCCCGGTCCCAAAGGATTCGCCCGCCGCGCACGAATCCTTTTGGCCGCTGCAAACGTCATGGCATTCGACACGGCAAGGAAGGCGATGGGCGGCATGGACGGCGATAGTCTCGAACAATGGCTGACGACGATGCGGCCACGGCTGCACGCCTTTTGCGGGCGCCTGATGGGTTCCGCGATCGATGGCGAGGATGTCGTGCAGGAGGCGCTCGCCCGCGCAGCTGCGGCCTATGCGGAGGCCGATCCCGCGCGTCCCGATGCGTGGCTGTTTCGGATCGCTCGCAACGCCGCGATCGACGCGCTCCGTCACAAGCGGCTCCCCATCGCCGATCCTTCCGACCATGAGGCCGCCGATCCGCGCGCGGACAGCGCCGCCCGGGCAGAGGTGACGCTCGGCTTCACTGCCTTCTTGCCTTTGCCCCCGCCGCAACGCGCTTCGGTCGTGTTGGTGGACGTGCTCGGCTATTCGCTCGTGGAGGCGGCGACGATCCTTGAAACCAGCGTTGCAGCGGTCAAGGCGACGCTTCACCGCGGCCGCTCCCGCCTCGCGGATCCGCCAGCGCCCACCCCGATCGGCGAACAGGAAAAGCTGCGCCTGCGCGCCTATGCCGATCTGTTCAACGCCCGCGCCTTCGACGCTCTGCGCGACCTGTTGGCCGCAGAAGTACAGTTGGTAATGCCGCCCAATATCCGCCGCGACGGCAAGCATGACGTGTCCATATATTATGCCCGATATTCGGAGGCGACGATCGCCTGGCGCATGGAAGCGGCGGTGATCGACGGGCGGCCGGCCTTGCTCGCCACCGATCCGGCCGATCCCGAAGCGCGCTTTCCGGTCCTGCTCGGCTGGTCCGACGGGCGCATCGTCGCGATCTGGGACTTCCATTATGCCCGCTACGTCATGGACGGGATCGATATCGTGCGGATTTGACCGCCGCTCGCCTTGCAATCCGAACCCTCGCTTGCTAGGCGGCGCGCGACCGAAGTGGGCGGCCGTCCGGCAACGCCCGTTTCCGCCCTGCCCGCTAAAATGGTGCGGGGCACCACCAAATCAGGGGACGACGAGCGCGTGGAGCATTCCGGCGGCATACAAGCAAGTCTTAGCGGTCGCTACGCCACCGCTCTGTTCGAGCTCGCCCGCGATGAAAGTAAGCTCGACAAGGTCGGTGCCAGCCTCGCCACGCTGAAGCAGGCTCTGGCCGATTCGACCGACCTGAAAGCCCTGGTCACCAGCCCGATCGTCAGCCGCGCCGAAGCGGGCAAGACTGTCGCGGCGCTGGTCAAGCCACTCAAGCTCGATCCGCTGACCGCCAAGTTCCTGGGCGTGCTGGCCGAGAATCGCCGGCTCGGCGCGCTCGGCCCGATCATCCGCGACTTCAACACCCTGTCCGCGCGCCACCGCGGCGAGACCAGCGCGCAGGTGATCACCGCCCACGCGCTCGATTCCGGCCAGATGGCCGCGCTCACCGCGCGTCTCAAGTCGATCGTCGGCAGCGAGGTCGCGGTCGACGCGACCGTCGATCCCTCCATTCTCGGCGGACTGATCGTCCGTCTCGGCAGCCGTCAGATCGACGGCTCGATCCGCACCAAACTGAACGCACTCGCGACTGCGATGAAAGGCTGAATATGGAAATCCGCGCGGCAGAAATCTCCAAGGTCATCCGTGACCAGATCGCGGGCTTCGGCACCGATGCCGAAGTGTCCGAGGTCGGATCGGTGCTGTCGGTCGGCGACGGCATCGCGCGCATCCACGGCCTCGACAACGTCCAGGCAGGCGAGATGGTCGAATTCGCCAACGGCGTGCAGGGCATGGCGCTCAACCTGGAAGCCGACAATGTCGGCGTCGTGATCTTCGGCTCGGACGCCGAGATCAAGGAAGGCGACACCGTCAAGCGTACCGAGACGATCGTGGACGTGCCGGTCGGCAAGGCCCTGCTCGGCCGCGTGGTCGATGGTCTCGGCAATCCGATCGACGGCAAGGGCCCGATCGCGACGACGCAGCGCAGCCGCGTCGAAGTGAAGGCGCCCGGCATCATCCCGAGGCAGTCGGTGCACGAGCCTGTGCAAACCGGCCTCAAGGCGCTCGACGCGCTCGTCCCCGTCGGTCGTGGCCAGCGCGAGCTGATCATCGGCGACCGCCAGACGGGCAAGTCAGCGGTCGCGATCGACACCTTCATCAACCAGAAGACCGCCAATGCGGGCGATGATGAGAGCAAGAAGCTTTATTGCATCTACGTAGCGGTCGGCCAGAAGCGCTCGACCGTCGCCCAGCTCGTGAAGACGCTCGAAGAGAATGGCGCGATGGAATATTCCATCGTCGTCGCCGCGACCGCATCGGAGCCCGCGCCGATGCAGTTCCTCGCGCCCTATACCGGCTGCGCGATGGGCGAATATTTCCGCGACAACGGCATGCACGCCGTCATCGTCTATGACGATCTGTCCAAGCAGGCCGTCGCCTACCGCCAGATGTCGCTGCTGCTGCGCCGTCCGCCGGGCCGCGAAGCCTATCCGGGCGACGTCTTCTATCTCCACAGCCGCCTTCTCGAGCGCGCCGCCAAGATGAATTCGGACAATGGTTCGGGCTCGCTCACCGCGCTGCCGATCATCGAAACGCAGGCAGGTGACGTGTCGGCCTACATTCCGACCAACGTGATCTCGATCACCGACGGCCAGATATTCCTCGAGACCGAGCTCTTCTACCAGGGCATTCGCCCCGCAATTAACGTCGGTCTCTCGGTCAGCCGCGTCGGCTCGGCCGCGCAGACCAAGGCGATGAAGAAGGTATCGGGCTCGATCAAGCTCGAGCTCGCCCAGTATCGCGAAATGGCCGCCTTCGCGCAGTTCGGTTCGGACCTCGACGCGTCGACGCAGAAGCTGCTCAACCGCGGCGCGCGCCTGACCGAACTCCTGAAGCAGCCGCAGTTCAACCCGCTGCCCTTCGAGGAACAGGTCGTTTCGATCTTCGCCGGCACCAACGGCTATATCGACAGCATCGCCGTCGCCGACGTGGTCCGCTACGAAGCCGCAATGCTGGCCGACATGCGCGCCAACAACAAGGACGTGCTGAAGGCGATCCGCGACAGCAAGGATCTGGGCGACGATACCAAGGCGAAGCTCAAGAGCGCGCTCGACCAGTTCGCCAAGACCTTCGCGTAAGGCATTGATCTAGATGGCCAGCCTCAAGGCACTCAAGAACCGGATCTCCTCGGTCAAATCGACCCAGAAGATTACCAAGGCGATGAAGATGGTCGCCGCCGCCAAGCTGCGCCGCGCGCAGATGGCGGCCGAGGCCGGCCGTCCCTATGCCGAGCGCCTGAACGCGGTGATGGCGAGCCTGGCGTCGAAAGTCACGGTCGGACCGAGCAGCCCCAAGCTGCTCGCCGGCACGGGCAGCGACCACAAGCATCTGCTCGTGGTCGCGACGTCGGAGCGTGGCTTGGCGGGCGCGTTTAACACCAACATCGTGCGTGCCGCCCGCATCAAGGCCAACGAGCTGATCGCACAGGGGAAGGACGTGCGTTTCTACCTGATCGGCAAGAAGGGCCGCGCCGTTCTGCAGCGCCTCTATCCCGGCAAGATCGTGCACCAGGTCGATCAGAGCCACATCAAGAACGTTGCCTTCAGCGATGCACATGGTGTCGCCAACGATCTGATCGCGCGCTTCGAGGCGGGCGAATATGACGTCGCGCACCTCTTCTTCGCGAAATTCCAGTCGGCGCTGGTCCAGATCCCGACCGAGTTGCAGATCATCCCCGTGCCGGTCGAAACCGGCGCAACCCTCAACACGCGCTTGTCCGAGGACGGCACCCGTTCGCAGCAGGTAAGTGCTCATGGCACGCCCGCCAATGACGGCGCCGCGGTCGAGTATGAACCCGACGAGGAGACGATCCTCGCCGATCTGCTGCCGCGCAACGTCGCGATTCAGCTGTTCCGCGCCATGCTGGAAAATGCCGCGTCCGAACAAGGTAGCCGTATGAACGCGATGGACAATGCCACGCGCAATGCCGGCGACATGATCAACCGTCTCAGCATCCAGTATAACCGCACCCGCCAGGCCGCGATCACGACCGAGCTGGTGGAAATCATCTCGGGCGCCGAAGCGCTCTAACGCACCCGAAAGCAAGGAAAGATAATGGCTTCCGCAATCTCCTTCGGCACGAATAATAGTGGCCGCATCAGCCAGGTGATCGGCGCCGTCGTCGACGTGCAGTTCGACGGCGAGCTGCCGGCGATCCTGTCCGCACTCGAAACGCGCAACGGCGACAATCGCCTCGTGCTCGAAGTCGCGCAGCACCTTGGCGAGAACACCGTCCGCACGATCGCGATGGATGCGACCGAAGGTCTCACCCGCGGCCAGGAAGTGACCGACACCGGCTCGCAGATCACGGTGCCGGTCGGCCCCAAGACGCTCGGCCGCATCCTCAACGTCATCGGCGAGCCGATCGACGAGCGTGGCCCGGTCAATTCGGATCATCATTCGCCGATCCATGCGAAAGCACCGGAATTCGTCGACCAGTCGACCGACAGCAGCATCCTCGTCACCGGCATCAAGGTGATCGACCTGCTCGCGCCTTATGCGCGTGGCGGCAAGATCGGCCTGTTCGGCGGCGCCGGCGTGGGCAAGACCGTGCTCATCCAGGAGCTGATCAACAACATCGCCAAGGGTCATGGCGGCGTGTCGGTGTTCGCCGGCGTCGGCGAGCGTACGCGCGAAGGTAACGACCTCTACCACGAATTCCTCGACGCAGGCGTCATCGCCAAGGATGCCGACGGCAATCCGACGCCGGAAGGCTCGAAGGTCGCCCTCGTGTTCGGCCAGATGAACGAGCCGCCGGGCGCGCGTGCCCGCGTCGCGCTCTCGGGCCTGACCAACGCGGAATATTTCCGCGACGTCGAAGGCCAGGACGTTCTGTTCTTCGTCGACAACATCTTCCGCTTCACGCAGGCGGGTTCGGAAGTGTCGGCGCTGCTCGGTCGTATTCCTTCGGCGGTGGGCTATCAGCCGACGCTGTCGACCGACATGGGCCAGCTGCAGGAGCGCATCACCTCCACCAACAAGGGCTCGATCACCTCGGTGCAGGCGATCTACGTCCCTGCCGACGACTTGACCGATCCGGCACCGGCGACCTCGTTCGCCCACCTCGACGCGACCACCACGCTCAACCGTGCGATCTCCGAAAAGGGCATCTACCCGGCGGTGGATCCGCTCGATTCGACCAGCCGCGTGCTTGAGCCGCGCGTCGTCGGTCAGGAGCATTACGAGACCGCGCGTGCGGTCCAGGCGATCCTGCAGAAGTACAAGTCGCTGCAGGACATCATCGCCATCCTCGGCATGGACGAGCTTTCGGAAGACGATAAGCTGGTCGTCAGCCGCGCCCGCAAGATCGAGCGCTTCCTGTCGCAGCCCTTCCACGTCGCCGAGGTCTTCACCGGCATCAGCGGCAAGTTCGTTCAGATCGAAGACACGGTCCGCTCGTTCAAGGAAGTCGTCGAAGGCAAGCATGACGATCTGCCCGAAGCCGCTTTCTACATGGTCGGCGGCATCGACGAAGCGATCGCCAAGGCGAAGAAGCTGGCTGAAGCGGCGTAAGCAGGTTTCCCCTCCCGCTTGCGGGAGGGGTTAGGGGAGGGAATGCGCAGGCGCTCCCTCCACGATAGTCCCCTCCCCCGACCCCTCCCGCAAGCGGGAGGGGGGAGAAGATAGAATGGCACTGCACTTCGAACTCGTGACCCCTGAGAAGCTGCTCTTCTCCGAGGAGGTCCATATGGTCGTCGTCCCCGGCACCGAGGGCGATTTCGGCGTGCTGGAGGGTCATGCCCCGGTGATGTCGGTAATCCGGACCGGCGAACTGACCGTCTATTCGGGCCCGAACGCCGTTTCGCAGCGGATTCATGTCGAAGGCGGGTTCGCGGAGGTCAACGATAGAGGCCTGACCGTGCTGGCCGAGGCTGCGCACGAAGTCGCCTGATCTTTAAAGTAACGCGGGCCGGCGCCGCATAAACCAAGCGTGTGACCGCTTTCCGGTTGCGCAGGCTGCATCCTTAAAACCTTCTCAAGCTTTCCGTTCTATTCACCATCGCTGGACCGGGCTTCTTCCGGGCCGCGTATGGGGTATTGGAATGAGCGCGTTCGGACGGCGGGGCGGTGTTGGCGGGGGCAATCGCCCTTCTTTCGGTGTCGCCAAGCCGATGCAGGTCAATGGAGCCCTTCAGGGCGGGGAACAATTTCCGCCGGTTGAGGCCGTGTCCGCGCCGCTTGAGCCAGCCGCCAACGGCGGCGACGCGATGTCCCGCCTTGCCGATCGTGTTGCCGCCTCGGGCGAGGCCGGCTCGCTCAAGGCCGAAGGGTTCGAAGCGTCGGTCCACAAAATCAAGGAACAGGTGCTTCCGCGCCTGCTCGAACGCGTCGATCCCGAAGCCGCGGCAACGCTCACCAAGGACGAATTGGCCGAGGAATTCCGGCCGATCGTCGGCGAGGTGCTCGCCGAGCTCAAGATCACGCTCAACCGACGCGAACAGTTCGCGCTCGAAAAGGTGCTGGTCGACGAACTTCTCGGGCTCGGCCCGCTTGAGGAATTGCTCGCAGATCCTCTGATCAGCGACATCATGGTCAACGGTCCCGAGCAGACCTATGTCGAGCGCAAAGGCAAGCTCGAGCTCGCCGTCGTCCAGTTCCGCGATGAGGAACACCTGTTCCAGATCGCGCAACGGATCGTCTCCAAGGTCGGTCGTCGCGTCGACCAGACCACACCCCTCGCCGACGCGCGCCTCGCCGACGGCAGCCGCGTCAACGTGATTGTGCCGCCGCTCTCCTTGCGCGGCACGGCGATCTCGATTCGTAAATTCTCGGCCAAGCCGATCACGCTCGACATGATGGCCAAGGGCGGATCGATGTCGGACAAGATGGCGACCGCGCTCAAGATCGCGGGCGCCTGCCGTTTCAACATCGTCATTTCGGGCGGCACCGGCTCGGGCAAGACGACCATGCTCAACGCCATCTCCAAGATGATCGACCCGGGCGAGCGCGTGCTGACGATCGAGGATGCCGCCGAGCTCCGCCTGCAGCAGCCGCACTGGCTCCCGCTCGAAACCCGACCCGCCAACCTTGAAGGCCAGGGCGAGATCTCGATCCGCGATCTCGTCAAGAACGCGCTGCGTATGCGCCCAGACCGTATCATCCTGGGCGAAATCCGCGGATCCGAATGTTTCGACATGCTCGCCGCCATGAACACCGGCCATGACGGCTCGATGTGTACTTTGCACTCCAACTCCCCGCGCGAGGCGCTCGCACGTATGGAGAATATGGTGATGATGTCGGACATCAAGGTGCCGAAAGAAGCGATCAGCCGCCAGATCGCGGACTCGGTCGATCTCGTCATCCAGGTCAAGCGCCTACGCGACGGCAGCCGCCGCGTCACCAACGTGACCGAGGTGATCGGCATGGAGGGCGCGGTGATCGTCACGCAGGAGCTGTTCAAGTTCGAATATCTGGACGAGACTTCGGACGGTAAGATCGTCGGCGAATATCGTTCGATGGGCCTGCGTCCTTACACGCTCGACAAGGCTAAACAGTTCGGCTTCGACCAGCCTTTCCTCGAAGCATGTCTATAACGTCATCGGCTGCGGCAAATCGGCCCGGCTTTTTGTCCCATATCCGGCTGGCCCGCCCCGGCGCTCTACCGTTTTCGGCGGCAATTCTGGCGTTCGGCTTCTTGCTTCGCCTGGCAACGCTCGCGGTTCCCCATTCCTACTTTCCGGACGAAATCTTCCAATATCTGGAAGCCGCGCATCGCCTGGCGTTCGGCCCCGCCGTCGTACCATGGGAATATCGGGAAGGCATCCGGTCCTGGCTGGTCCCGCTGATGCTGGCGGGCGCGATGCGAGCGGGCAATGCGTTTGGCAATCCGGGAGCTTATCTGCTGGCCGCCAAGTTGTTGCTGCTGGCTTTGTCTCTCCTGGCGGTCATCGCTGCAGGCGCGATCGGTCGGCGCATATCGGCCATGCATGGTCTCTTCGCGATGCTGGCCGTCGCATCGGGAGCCGAATTCGTCTACTTTTCCACAGTCGCGCTGACGGAGCCACTTGGCGCGGTCTTGTTCATTGCGGCGGCCGCCCTGCTGTATCGCAGCACGCCATCGTCGGTCGCGCAGACGGCGGGAGCGGGCGCTCTGCTGGTGCTTACCTGCGTCGTGCGCTTCCAATATGGCCCGGCCGTCGTCGCGTTCGCGATAGCGATACTTATCCGGCAACCGCGCCAAATCCTGGCCCTGCCAGCGGGCGCCCTGCCCATTCTCATGTTTTCGGGCATCATCGATCTCGCGGACGGCGGCGCGCCCTTCGGTTGGCTGTTTGCCAATGTGCATCAGAATGTCGGCTTGGGGCGTTCACATGCCTGGGTGGACGGCCCTCTCTATTACCCGCAGACGATGGAGATGCTCTGGGGCGTCTGGCTGGCGCCCCTGCTATTGCTTTCCATGATCGGTGCTCGCAGATTTCCGGCGCTGATGGTGGCGGCGCTTACTAACGTCGCGGTGCATTCGGCGATTGCGCACAAGGAATATCGCTACATCCTGCTTTCGACCATGATCTTCACGATCCTGGCGGGCATCGGCACCGCCGACGCAATCGGCTGGGCAAGACGGCGAAGCAAACCTGGCGCTTGGACGATGCTCCCCGCAATTGCGGTCGGCGGCTGGCTCGCTATGTCGGCCTCAATCGCGGCCGCTGGGCCGATGCGTTATTGGTGGACGGAGCGTCAGCCGCAGCTCGCCGCCTTCGCCCTGGTTCGGGACACGCCGGATTTGTGTGGTGTGGCGCTGTACGGGATCGATTGGACGTTCAGCGGCGGGTATACTTATCTCCATCGCCCGATCCCGCTTTTCTCCTATTCACGGCTCGAACCGGGCCAGCTGGCGCAGGAACGCGCCCAATTCGACGCAATCGTCCTTGCACAAGGTCTTGCTGTCCCAGCCGGCTATAGCGCGAGAGCCTGTTTCGCCGGCGACGAGGCCTCTGGCGTTTGCGTCGTCACCAGACCCGGGAAATGCCTGCCCGGCACGTCCACGGCCGAGATAAATCGTCAGCTGATCCGGGCCGGCCGATAATGCAGGATATGACTGCCATGCCGCGACAACGGCGCCGTATCGCTGGCTTCGTTCCCTATCTGACGTTCGCGGCCCTCGCCCTGGTAGCGATCATGCCGGCGGTTCTCGCCGCGCCTATGACGCATGACAGTTTCTGGATCGACATAAACTGGTCGCAGCAGTTCACTGCCTTGCTGCGTCAGGGCAATCTGTATCCGCGCTGGCTACCCTGGTCTTATGGCGGCCTTGGATCGCCCGCTTTTTATTATTACGCGCCTCTGTCTTTCCATCTTGCCGGGCTGTTCGGCCTGGTCGGGCTGCCGACCTATGGTGCGCTGCTGGCCGCATTTGGCGTCGCCTGGTTTGCCTCGGGGGTGACCATGCATGCCTGGCTAAAGGGCCGCGCGCGTGCCCCCGTCGTGGGAGCCCTGGTCTATATGGTGCTGCCCTATCATGTGATGGACTTTTACGGTCGCGGTGCACTTGCCGAGTTCTGCGCTTTCGCGATCGCACCGCTCGTCACGCTCGGCGTGCGCCAGGCGGTCGAGAAGAAAAAGGCGGCACTGTTAGCCGGAGCCTATGCCGCGTTGATCCTGACGCACCTGCCGACCGCTGTGATCGTGAGCGTGCTGCTGATCGCGCCCTATTCGATCTGGACGACGCGTTCCGATCTCTCGCGCATGCTTCCCGTTGCATACGGGGTGGTGGGCGGGCTGGCCGCCGCGGCAATCTACCTGCTCCCCGCCCTCACGCTGCAAAGCTACAGCTCGGTTGGCGCGCTGTGGAACGTCAAATTCCTGCAGCCCGCCAACTGGAGCCTGCTTCACCCCGAAATGTGGGTTAGCAAGAGCTATGTCCTACTGTTCGCCGGATTGGCTCTTGCGACCGGCGTCGCCGCCGCAATTCTCGGCGGGCGCCGCTGGACCTTCTGGGCCCTATGGACCGTTGCCATCTGCCTGACCGTCATGGGGCTCGTGCCCGGCTTCTGGTCGCTTCCGGTGATCAAGGCGGTGCAATTTCCGTGGCGTGCGCTGTTACTTGCAGAATTCGGACTGGCGACCCTGTTGGGCTCATGGCGCAGATCGCCGGTGCTCGCGACGCTGTCGATCCTGCCGTTGCTCATGCTCTCGCTGTTAATGGCGACACCGGCCAATCCGATGCACGGCGAACCGATGCTGCCTTTGCCTCTTCCCGGGCTACAGGACGTGATCGAATATCTTCCGCCCGCCGCAGTCGGTGCAGAGCGCACCCCGCGCAATGAATTGTTGATACAAGCGGCGACTGCTGCGCGGGCACATCCCGGCAGCAGCTTTCCTTACCCTTCGCTTGAGGCGCGCTGCGCTAACGGTGCCGAACCGCTCGCGCATAACCCGGATAGCGTCCTGCTGGTAACCGCACCGCACAACTGCCGTGTGAGGGTCAGGCGCCTGCCGATGGAGCAGGTCGGACTCATTATCAGCCTACTGGCGTGGATGTGGATCGCATGGCCTTGGCTCGCCCGTTTGCTCGGCTTTTTCTGGGCGGGCGCGTCGACAGGTCGTCGAGCCGCTTCAGCTGCCTAGCTTGTTCAGCTTGTCCTGAAGCCCCGCCAGCTGCTCCTTGAGCGCGGCGATATCGTCCTCCTTGCTGGCAGGGGCCGCGGGCGCTGCCGGCGCAGCGCCCGGTGCGCCGGGCGCTCCGGGCGTCTTGAACGCAGCCGCGGCTGCCTCGAACATTTCCATGTTGCGGCGCGCGATCTCGGCAAACGGGCCGCCCGCGAACGTACCTTCGATCGCCTGGCGGAACTGGTTCTGATTGCGGCGGAAAGCCTCCATCGAAGCTTCCAGATATTGCGGCACCATCGCCTGCATCGAATCGCCGTAGAGCGAGATTAGCTGGCGCAGGAAGCTGACCGGCAGCATCGTCTGGCCGCGATTCTCCTCCTCCATGATGATCTGGGTGAGAATGTTATGCGTGATGTCTTCCTCGGTCTTCGCATCGATGACCTTGAAGTCGCGCCCGTCCCGCGTCATCTGGGCCAGATGATCGAGCGTGATGTAGCTCGAGGACTCGGTATTATAGAGCCGGCGGTTGGCGTATTTTTTTATGATGACCGTTCCGGAACCTTCGGACGACTTCGCCATGCCGCAACAACCTCCCTATTGCGACAATGACGTAGCATCGATCCTTGACGCAGCGCAACACAGGCCGCGGCCCTTGCCGCTTTTTCTGAGTATGTTGCGCAGCGAAACCGCAACGGACCCAGACCGCACCGCAACAGCGCTACGCGGTTTGCGGCTTTATCAGGAAGCGGATCGCACGACGGCCCCTCCGCGCATGCCTGTGATCGCGCGCGTCGGCCGCGCCTCTATCCGCGATTATGGTGGCGATGGCCCGCCCGTGCTGTTCGTGCCTTCGCTGATCAATCCGCCCGACGTGCTCGATATCGGCGAAGAGCGTTCGCTGCTGCGCTGGCTGGCGACTCGCGGGCTACGCCCGCTTCTGCTGGACTGGGGTTCGCCGCTCGAAGAGGAAAGCGAACTCAGCATTGCCGGCCATGTCGAGACGATATTGCTCCCGCTGATGGACGCGATCGGCACGCCATTGGCCCTGGTCGGCTACTGCCTCGGCGGAACGATGGCGATCGCCGCGGCGGCGTTGCGGCCGGTTACGGCGCTCGGTCTGATCGCGACGCCATGGCGCTTTGGCAATTATCCGGACAGCACGCGCGACGCGCTTCAGGATCTGTGGCGAACCGCCGAGCCCGCAATCGAGGCGTTGGGCGTGCTGCCGATGGAGATTTTGCAAGCGGCGTTCTGGCGACTCGACCCGGCGCGCACTGTTGCCAAATATGAAGCACATGCGCTTCGGGACGCCCTCGATCCTCAGTCGCAGGCCTTCGTTCGCCTGGAAGATTGGGCCAATGACGGCCCCCCCCTCACCCGAGCTGCCGCGCGAGAGCTGTTCATGGACCTGTTTGCCGGAGACCTACCGGACAAGGGCCGATGGCAGGTCGGTGGCACGAGCATCGATTCCACAGCGTTTGCCATGCCGGTGCTTGAGATCGCCTCCACCACTGACCATATCGTGCCGGCAGCCACCACTCCCGGAATAGGGGAACGCGTCGATCTCGCGCTCGGCCATGTCGGCATGATCGTCGGCAGCCGTGCGAAGCATAGCTTGTGGGAGCCATTGGCTGAGTGGCTTTCCCGCGTCACAGGCCCGCGCTAGGCGGGCTTCAACCGATCACAAGGAGTCTTCATGACCGACGTCGTCATCACCGCCGCCAAACGTACCCCGGTGGGCAGTTTCCTCGGCCATTTCGCGAGCACGCCCGCGCACGAACTGGGCCGGATCGCGATCCAGGCGGCGCTGCAGGATGCGGGAGTGGATCCGGCCGACGTCGACGAAGTGATCCTCGGGCAGGTGCTGACCGCAGGCCAGGGCCAGAATCCGGCGCGGCAGGCGGCGATCGGCGCAGGCCTGCCTAAGGAGGTTCCGGCCTGGAGCGTGCAGCAGGTATGCGGTTCGGGCCTGCGGTCGGTCGCTGTCGCAGCCCAGTCGATCCAGGCGGGCGACGCCACCATCATCGTCGCCGGCGGCCAGGAGAATATGTCGATGAGTCCGCACGCGCAGGCGATCCGCGCCGGGCAGAAGATGGGCGACCTTTCGTTGGTCGACACGATGATCAAGGACGGTCTGACCGACGTCTTCAACGGCTATCATATGGGCATAACCGCCGAGAACCTTGCCGAGAAGTACCAGATCACGCGTGAGGAACAGGACACCTTCGCAACCGCGAGCCAGAACAAGGCCGAGGCTGCGCGCCGCGACGGCAAGTTCGCCGCCGAGATCGCTCCGGTCACGATCAAGGGCCGCAAGGGCGACACCGTCGTCGATCAGGACGAATTCATCCGCGAGGGCGTGGTCGTCGCCAGCCTCGCCGGTCTGCGGCCCGCCTTCAAGAAGGAGGGCAGCGTCACCGCCGCCAACAGTTCCGGCCTGAACGACGGCGCCGCTGCGATTGTCGTCATGTCCGGAGACGAAGCCAAGCGCCGCGGTTCGCCTGTACTCGCGCGTATCAAGAGTTGGGCTTCGACCGGCGTCGATCCGTCGATCATGGGCATCGGGCCGGTCACCGCGAGCCAGAAGGCGCTTGAGAAAGCCGGCTGGAAGTTAGCGGATCTCGACCTAGTCGAAGCCAACGAAGCCTTCGCCGCGCAGGCGCTGGCGGTCGGGAAGGAGCTCGGCTGGGATGCATCCAAGGTCAACGTCAATGGCGGCGCGATCGCGATCGGTCACCCGATCGGCGCTTCCGGCGCGCGCATCCTGACCACGCTGCTCCACGAAATGCAGCGCCGCGATGCCAAGAAGGGCCTCGCCACGCTGTGCATCGGCGGCGGCATGGGCATCGCGCTCTGCGTCGAGCGCGACTGACGCCCTTGCTCGGTCCGGCGTTCCCGAGCGCCGGACCGTCGCTTATCGTTTCGCCTACGGAACCGGATCGACCCATCGAGACTTTCGCCTCTCGATCATGACCCCATCGTCCCTCACCCGCCGCCAACTACTTGCAGGGGCGGCTATGTCCGCTGTCGGGCTGGCTTGCCCGATCCGCGCTGCCCCTTCCGCAGCCCCCTTCTCGTGGGATAGGCTCAAGGACCAGGCTGCCCGGCTCGCGGCTCGCCCCTATGTGGCGCCGCCAGCACCGCCCGCCGGCGCTTCTGCGATAAGCTACGACGTCGCCAACAGTATCGCGTATCGGCCCGAAGCTACCGTCTGGCCGGATAGTGCCGCGCCGATCCGCTTTTTCCCGCTCAACCGGTACGCCCACACCCCCGTCACTATCTCGTTGGTCGAAGGCGGCCGGGTGCGGCCATTCGCGTTCCGGCGCGATCTTTACAGCGGCGCGGAGCATTTGCCGACGGATGTCAGCGGCTTTTCGGGCTTCCGGCTGATGAACCCCGGTGGCCGGGGCGACTGGCTTGCCTTCCAGGGTGCGTCCTATTTCCGCTCGGCCGGACCACTCCACCAATATGGCCTGTCGGCACGCGGGCTCGCGATCGACACGGGGCTGGGACGCCCTGAGGAATTTCCGAACTTCAACCATTTCTGGCTCGAACGCGGACCCGGAGATGCGCTGACCGTCTACGCATTGCTCGACTCGCCGAGTGCCGCCGGCGCCTGGCGTTTCGTAAACCGTGCCAGTCCCGCCGGGATGACACAGGAAGTAAGCCTCGCATTGACCCTGCGGCGTGATGTCGAGCGGCTCGGTATCGCTCCACTCACCAGCATGTTCTGGTATGGCGAGGGCGCGCGCAACCAAGCGGTCGACTGGCGCCCGGAAATTCACGACAGCGATGGTCTGGCATTGCTGACCGGGGCGGGCGAACGCATCTGGCGCCCGCTGGACAACCCGCCCCATCCGACAACCAACAGCTTTTCGGACAAAGATCCAAAGGGCTTCGGCCTGCTCCAGCGCGATCGCAATTTCGATCATTATCAGGATGACGGCGTCTTTTACGAGAAGCGCCCAAGCCTGTGGGTCGAACCGCTGGGCGCATGGGGGCCAGGCGCGGTCACGCTGTTCGAATTGCCCACGCGCGGCGAGACCGACGACAATATCGTCGCCTTCTGGACGCCCGCAGCTCCGGCCAAGGCCGGCAATCATTATGCGCTCGATTACCGATTGAGCTGGATCGGCGGCGAGCCTGGCCCGGCTTCGGTCGCGCGCACGGTCGATTGCTGGCGTGGAGTCGCCGGGCGTCCCGGCACCGATCCTATCCCGGGTGCGACCCGCCTGGTCGCCGACTTCGAAGGGCCGTCGCTCGCGGGGTTGGACCATAGCAGCGGGGTAGAGCCGGTCGTATCGCTTTCCGGTACGACTCCGATCAGCAGCGTGGCCTATCCGGTGACGGTCGCCCAGAACCGCTGGCGTCTGATCGTCGATATTCCCCATAAGAGCGGCGAAACGAACAACTTACGGGCTTATCTGCGCCGCGCCGAACGCGCTTTGACCGAAACTCTATTATATCAGTTCCTGTGATGCTCGAGTTTCGAGAAGGAACTCCCGACCACCTCAGCGATTGCACCAAACAGGCCCCAGAGGCTGTTGGAGAGGTATTTCGGGAAGGCGTGTCTGTAACTTCGGACGGGCCAGCCATGACACACGTAACCGGTTTCGCGCTCGACAGGGACTTGCCGCCCGAGGCCCCCCTGGCGATGCCCGTTCAGGATTTTTACCATCGTCCCGACCGGGCCCATCACACCGCGCCCCCGGCCCATTGGGCGCGGCGCGTCTTTTTGGTGATGGGCAGCGGGCTGATCGGCTTCGGGGCAAGTTTGGGCATCGCCGCTCTGCTGGCGCTGGACGGCTTTGACCTGCTCGACCAGTTATTGGCGCTTCTCAGCCTGTTGCTCTTCGCTTGGATCGGCTTCGGCCTGCTGACCGCGGGCGCGGGCTTGGCTGTTTCGATCCGGGATCGCGGCAAGCTCGAGCGCGCTCGTCCCGCACCGTCGCAGCGCGTGGCAATATTGGTGCCGGTTTTTAACGAGGATATCGCCGCGGTTGGCGGCCGGATTGCGCGCATGATGGCCGATCTCGTGCGGATCGAAGCGCAGTCGCTATTCGATTTTTTTGTCTTGAGCGATTCATCGGCCTCCGCCGAGGCTGATGAGCGAGCTCAATGTCGCCTGCTGCGGCGTCCAGGCGGATGCCAGGTCTTCTACCGCCGTCGCACGATCAATGAAGGCCGCAAGCCAGGTAATATCGCCGACTGGGTACGCCGCTTCGGCAGCGCCTATGAATCCATGATCGTGCTCGATGCCGACAGCCGCATGAGCGGCGAAGCGATCGTACGGCTCGCCGCCGAACTCGAGGCCGACGAGACCGTCGGATTGATCCAGACCAATCCGCAATTGACCGCCGCTCGCACGCTGTTCGCGCGCTGGCAGCAATTCTCCGTCGCCCTTTACGGGCCAATCTTCAGTGCCGGTCTCAACTGGTGGTCGGGCGACGAAGCGACCTTTTGGGGGCATAATGCGATCGTGCGCGTGCGCGCCTTCGCGGAAAGCTGCGGCTTGCCGAGCCTCTCCGGCCCCGCCCCGCTCGGCGGCCCGATCATGAGCCACGACATGGTCGAGGCAGCGTTACTGCGCCGGCGCGGTTGGCGAACGCGGATGATGGTGCTGGGGTCCGGAACTTACGAGGAAAGTCCACCGACTCTGGTTGACCACGCAATCCGCGACCGGCGCTGGTGCCAGGGCAATCTCCAGCATCTTCGCCTGCTGGATGCCTCGGGCCTGCATTGGGTCAGCCGGCTGCAATTGCTGATGGGCGCGTCGTCCTACCTGACCTCGCCGCTCTGGTTGCTTCTGCTGGGCGTCGGCGCGATCGAGTCGCTGCGTCTCGGCGGCCCGATCGCAAGCGCGGAAACGCCGATCTGGCTGATCGCGACCACCTTCGTCCTTTTGTTCGGCACCAAGCTGCTCGCCCTTCTGTGGGCCATATTCGATCGCGCGCTGGTGCGGAGCCTTGGCGGTTGGCGCGGCATCCTGCTGGGAATGCTGGTCGAGATTCCGCTCTCAATCCTGGTTGCGCCGATCATGATGGCGTCGCAATGCCTGTCGATCGTCGAAATCCTGAGCGGAAAGCAGAGCGGCTGGCGGCCGCAGCGCCGCGACACGGATGGTCTCGGCCTGATCGAGGCATTCGAATATTATGCCCCGCACGTGCTGCTCGGCCTGCCCTTCTGGCTGCTCTCGATGGGCGATCTCGGCACGGGTGTCTGGCAGCTGCCGGTGACTATCGGACTGCTCTGTGCGCCTTTCATCGCGGCGTGGACCTCGCGTGCGGATTGGGGCGAAAAGCTGGCTCGCCATGGCCTGTTCACGACCGACCCGGGCGAGCGCGCGACAGAAAATGAGGAGGCGCCGGCCCCTCTGGTCCCAGCGCCGGCCTTAGCGGCAGCCTAACGCTGCGGCGGGGTCTGTCGGGGACGGCCCTTCCCCTCTTCTTCAGCGTGATGCAGCGCCTTGCCTGGATCGGGTCGCGTCGATTTCGACGGCGTGCCCACGCGTGCGTCGCGATTGACGCCGTCGGTATCGGAATGGGGCGGGGTCTCTGGTGGCTTAGGCATCAGCGCGGTCTCCTGTCGACGGGAGAACGCGTCAGGCGCTACTAGGCTTCCGCGTGACCGATCTGGCCGCTGTCCGCGTCGAGATCGCGCAGATCGCGGCCGCGCGTCTCGCGCCCGAACCAGGCGACCAGCACCAGCGCGAGCGCGGTCGGGATCATGATCAACCCCGACGACAAACCCATCGACAGGATGATGCCGCTGATCGTGAGCGCCTGCGCGAACAGGCCACCCGCCTTGGTGCAGGCGGCAACCCAGCCGGTCGCGCGACCGCGCACCCTCAAGGGAAAGCTTTCCGCGGTATATGGCAGAACGATCGCGACAATGCCGTTGGTCCCTACGATCAGCAACGCGACCGGCAGCACCGGGCTGCCGTGCCCAGCCAACTCCAGCCGCAGCACCAGCAGCAGACCGGCGAGCGTCAGCGCGATCATCGTGACAAGCGACCATTTGGTGCTCCATTTACTGTAGAGCAACGCTGCAACGAACACGGTCGGAAAGGCGATCAGTGCGCTTTCGGCGAGCAATTTGCTCGACACGCCGACCGAATAGCCCTTGGCGACCAGGTCCGCCGGCAGCCACAGCAGCAGCCCGAAATTCACCAGCCCCCACGATAAAGCGCAGATGCTGAGCGCGGCCAGCTTGCCGTACAATTTGAGACCGGTGAGCGCGTGCGAACCGGTTTTGGCGGCGACCACGGCTGCGCTGGCCTTGCGCGCCTTCGCGCCAAAGCGGCGCATCACCACTTCGGCTTCCTGCGCGCGGCCCCGGGCCAGCAGGAATTTCGCGGATTCGGGGATGAAGGCACCTAGCAGGACCAGCGTCAGGCCGGTCGGCAGGTTGGCGAGCCATAAAATGCGCCAGCCGAAAATCGGCTGCAGCACGGCCGACAGGCCGCTCGCGGCAAAATAGCCGCCGACCGCACCCAATCCGCCCACCAGCACGAGGCTCCAGCCGCGATGCCGGTTGGGCATCATTTCGGCAAGCAGGGCATAGGTCACAGGAAGCATACCCCCCGCCGCCGCACCCATCATGAAACACATCGCGATGTTCCACGCGAGGCTGGGCATGGCGCCGCAGATGGAGGTTCCGACGAACATCACCGCCGAAAGCAGTATCGACGCCTTGCGCCCGTAAATGTCCGCAATGATGCCCCACAGGACCGATCCGGTGACGGTGCCCATGAGCGCGAAGAAGGGCACCAACGACACAGTCTTCTTGGGCACGCCATATTCGCTGATCATACCAGGCACCGTGAAGCCCAGTGACGCCGGCTTCATCACGTCGATCACCAGCGCGACGACCAGCACGGCCATCAAACCCCAATGGGAAGCGCTGAGCGGCGCATCCTCGGGCGCGGCGACGATGATGTCCGCTGCCGCCACACGTTGCGCGGCAACGTTGCGTGGCAACAGGCCGTAGGCCGCGACGAACACGCCGATAACGATCAGGCCCATGCCCACAGTCATCGTCCCGCCCATCGGCATGCCGGCAAGGTGGTAATGCATCGCGCGGGCCATCGCGAACATCGGCAAGTGAGCGATCACTCCCGCCGTGACCGCAGCGCACCCGAGCGCAAACGCCCAGACGGCCTGCCGATCCGACAAAGTGCTGCTCATTCCGCTCATGCCACCCCATCCCCGCTCTATTCTGCCGGGCAAAAAGCGGGGCGTTGCTCATCCAGGCAACGCAAAAACGCGCCGGAGGCACGCAACGTCTCGATTTTGTCGGCCTCCCGCCCCATTCTGTGTCGCGGGCGCTACAACGTAGGTATGTACCTACATCTATTGGGACGAAATATGGTGGACGAGGTCATCAATAACAAGGCGCGGAAACGTTATGAACTACATGCCGAAGGAGGAATCGCGGTCGCCTATTACGAGCTGCGAAGCGATGCGGTGGCGTTCGTCCATACCGTGGTGCCCGAGCATCTGCAGGGGCGCGGCCTCGCCAGCATATTGATCAAGGGTGCGCTCGCCGACGTGCGCACGCGTAACCTTAAGGTGATCGCCGAATGCCCGTTCGTCGCGCGCTATATCGAGCGCCATCCAGAGGACCAGGATCTGCTGATCTAGCGGAAGGTGGACGACGCCAAAGCGATGGATGTCAGCCCGCGCGAAGATGCGAAACGAAAGCGCGTGCATCCTCGCGCAGCCCTTGCAGGCTCGCCTCCAGCGCGCGGCCATCGGCGCGCAGATCGCGCACCGAATCCTGATTGGCGATCGCGGACGAACGGATGTCGGCGCTGGTGGCAAACAATATTTCGGCGCGGTTGCGTACAGCTTCGATCCGTTGGTCGATCAGATCGGTCGTCCGCGCCTGATCGCGTGATACTGCGGCCACCTCGGTCGCCACGCCGCCCATCTGGTCGATCAGGGCGGTGAGCTCGCTTGTGGCATCGGCGACGCGCCGAATGCCGCGTTGCACTTCGCCCACCTGATGGCGGACCTCGCCGGTCGAGGCGCCGGTCCGGGTGGAGAGGGATTTGATCTCGGTTGCCACGACCGCGAACCCGCGTCCTGCTTCGCCATAGCGGGCTGCCTCGATCGTCGCGTTCAAGGCCAGCAATTTGGTCTGGCCGGCGATGGTGTTGATAACACTCACCACCTTTTCCACTTCCTCGGCACGCGCGACCGATTGGTGGACCGCGCCTTCGGCAATATTGGCGTGCTCCTGGATGCGCGAAACGATCGCGCTGGATACGGCGGCCTGATTGTCGATCGTGCGGATCGCGGAGACAAGCGCGCCGGTGGCCTCCCCAGCCACCTCCATCTCGGAAGCGAAAGCGGAAGCGGTCTGCTCCAGATTCGCGGCGAGCATGTTGGCACCCTGGACTGCCTGATCGACGCGTTCGGCGTTGCGGTCCAGCCGCCGCATCGCCTGCTGGGCCTCGTCGATCATCGCGCCGACACGGGATTCGAATTGATGGAGCAAATTGTCGAGCGTCTCCCGCTTGGCGCGCTCGCCGTCGGCCGTGGCGGCCGCGACCGCGGCGGCGCGGCGGCGTTCCTCTTCCAGTGCATCCTGCTCGAGCAGGCCTTTTTCGATCGCTTGAATGCGGAAGGTCTTGAGCGCGGAAACGATCTGACCCAGCTCGTCACCCCGGTCGAGGGCATCGAGATCGACCTCATGATCACGTGCTGCGAGGGATGTCGTCACTTCGGCTATTCGCAGGATCGGCCGGATCAGCGAACGCCCGATCGCCATCGGCCCGGCCACGCCCACGCCCGCAAGCAGGATCGCGGACAACGAGACCAAGGCGATCATCGCCTCGATCCTGGCCTGGACCGCCGCCGCATGCTCCTGCGCGTCGGCGACGCCTCCCGCCGCGATCGCGTCGATCTGGGCGATCACCTGGCTGGAATTGGCGCGGAACGGCGCGAGCATGGCGGTGCTTGATGCGAAATCGATGTCGAGCATCGACGACACGACGTTGATCGCATCGGCATATTTGTCGATCAGCACCAACGTCTGCTGGATTTTTTTCTGCTGATCCTGCGGCGCCGACGCGCCGAACCGGGCCAGATCCGCGCGAGCAAGCTTGAGTTCCGCCTCGATCGAGGCGGCGCGCTTGGCGACATCCATGCCCGGCGTCGATGCCGCCTTGTCGGCCAGCAGGCGATACATTTCGCCATTCGCATGCTCGAAGCGTGCGGTGGCATCGCTCAGCGTCACGATATCTATCATGTCGCGCCCGACGACCCGGTCGGTGCCGTGCTGCGCATAGACCAAAGCGGCCATGCTCAACGCTGCTGAGACCAGGAAAAGCGCGAGCATGGACGCCGGCGCGGCAGCGAACTTCCACACCAGTGGCCAGTCCTGGAAACGGATCTTCCGCTCCAGTTGCTCGATCAAGGCGGCAATACGGTTCACAGCCCGAGCTTGACCCCGAACAAGAAGCGCCGATCGGCCGGAATTGGCGACCCCCCGGCCCCGCTGGCCCCGGTAATATTCTCACCGGTCACCGAGAGAGTCGCATGGCCGAGCTTGACGCCGATCTTCTGATCCCAGGCGAATGCCGGGTTCACATGGAACAATGCGAGGTTGCCCAGCCGATCGTCGCTGAGCTGATGCGTGGCGGACGTGTAGCGCAGCACCGCGGTCGCAAACCACTTTTCCCGATGATAGCCGATTTCGGCATTCGCCTTATGGCGCGCGGTCGTGTCGCGCGGCGCTAGTGCAACCACATCGATCGGTTGGATATTCTGGCTGGTGTCGGTGAAGGTATAATTGGCATGCCAATCTACATGCGCACCAATCGTCCCGGCGAGCGACACTTCCGCACCTGCGGTCCGGAAGCTTCCGGCATTGACGAAATGCGACACCAAGGAAAAACCGCCCACCATGCTCGGCACCAACGTCAGGTTCACGCCGGGTGAGGCGATGGCGTCCTTCGTCTTGGTGTAGAAGATCGTGACGTCGATCTTGGCCTTGTCCGACAAAGGCTTGGTATAGCCGATCTCGCCGCTCCATACTGCAACGGGATCGAATGTGGGGGAGCCCGCCAACAACAAGGGCGGCAGCCCGGGCATCGGCGCAAGCGGTATGCGCAATCCGAGGTCGATGAGCGAGGGTATCTGATAGCCTAGCCCGCCATTGACCCGAAGCTGGCCCGCGGCGCCGAGCTGAACCAATGCAGCAGCATTGAAGCTCGGCCGGACGAACTGCCGGTCATAATCGCTGAGCTCATTGGCTGCGGGGAGGCGCATTGCGCCACCCGTACCCAGGCTTAGACGATCGAGCCGCCCGGCCAGGGTCAGGGCAAGTTTGTCATTGGGATGCAGGTCGAGCATCGCGCTGCCCGACCACACGCCATAGTCGACGCGCGGCGCAAAGAGCGCCTCCCCTTCCAGACGATTGTTCCGATATTCCGCGCCGAGCCGCAGGACGTCATTGAGGCCCAATCGGATCAGCGTCGACACATGGGCGACGATGATACGGTTCTTGACCTGTTCCGCATCGAAGTTGGTGACACCGCTGTGGACCGCGCCGAACCGAGCATCCAGCCAATTGGCATAGATGCCGGCGGTAAGACTGCCCCAACCGGTATCACGGTCTGCGCGCAGTCCCGCGGTCATCGCTTCATAACGCTGCCGGGTAGACACCTGGGTCGGCAGCAGCTCCAGTTGGGCGTTGGTTGAATAGCCGCCATCGACCGCCAGGCGAGTCCGAACGTCGGGGGAAGCTTCCAGCGTTGCGTGCACCTCGTCGCGCTTCACCCCGCTTGTGTCGCCCGGAGCCGCCTGGTCGGTTGGGAAATGGCGTTCATTTTCGCGCTCATGGCCGGCCGAGACCTTGAGGCCGATGTCATGCCCAAGCGGCAAGGTCGTCACTGCGCTCAAGCGACGATAGCCGTGCGTGCCGATCTCGCCCGCGGTGACGAACGAACGGCCCTGCGTGGCGCTGACCGTGATGATATTGACCACCGCACTCGCGGCGTTGAAGCCGAACAAGGCGGTCGCGGGACCGCGCACCAGTTCGATCTGCTGAATCCCCTCCAGCTGCACGCCCAGCAGATTCCAATCGGTCATGCCATAATGGTCAAGATAGACCTGATGGCCGTTGACCAGCACCAGCAGGCGCGGATTGTAGGTCTGCACGCCGCCGCGCACCGCAACGTCGCTCTGGCCAGCGAGCCAGCGATTCACGTCGATGCCGGCATAGGTCTTGAGCAAGCCGGGCACGTCATGCGCGGGCGAATGCGCGATCTGGTCGCGCGTGATGATCTCGATCGACGCCGGCGTTTCCGACGCGCGCTGCGGCTTGCCCGTGACGCTGGTGGTCACGGGTTCGCCCATCGTCTCCTGCAACGCCTGATAGTCGACCGACTGGGCCCAAGCCGCGGTGGACAACAGACCGGCAGCCAGCGACAGGCAGGTGGCACGGGCAAAGGAACGCATAGCCCTAGATTTCCTTGACGAGCATGAGGAATGCCGATCCGAACTGGATATTCGCGGCCTTGCTGGCGGCGCGGCTGACAGTGATCTGGACGCGCGGCGTGGTGCTGATAGCGACCGCGCAATGCGCGGCCTGCACGCAGGCCAGATCGGATGTGATGGTGAGTATCGACTGACGCGCGGCAGCAGCGGCAATCTGCCCTTCCGCATCGCGCAAACCCGACGTGACGAAGGCAACGCGAACCCCGGCAAGCTGCCCCAGCGCGTTCGCCGCGACCCTTTTCAGCCGCAGCGTTCCCTTGCCCGCGACCAGCGGCCCCGCCCGCTCGATGCTCGCTGCCTCCGCCTCGGAAGCGGCATTGCCCGGCTCATAGACGATGGCGGCCGGGATTGAGCCGCTCAACGCCGGCTGAAGAAAAGAAATGACGCGGGTTGCGACAGGGATGTTGAGGTCGGCCGCGCCCATCGGGGCCGCCAAACCCAACACGGCGGTTACGCCGACCGCGCTCCATAGTTTTCGAATTGGCACGCAAACCCCGCTCGTCTCTAGACCGAAGCGGCTTTAGGTGCGGGCGCTTGAGATTTGGTTAATTGCCCGCTGAGCAATAGGAAAATAGGCTTCGAAATACAGCGCCTTAATGTAGATCAGGGCCTAAGCGGCCACTTGTTCGGGGGCGCAATATCGTTGCGGCGCTGGATATTGCCTCCTAATCCAGCGGTGGATGGCGACGAGCACATTCGATCTCTTCAAAATCGGCGTCGGGCCTTCGAGTTCGCACACGATGGGGCCGATGACGGCCGCCGCCGACTTCGCGGGGCGGCTGGCTGAGCACACGGCACGCGTGGTGGTTTCGCTGTACGGATCGCTCGCGCTCACCGGCAAGGGTCACGCGACCGACCGCGCAATCCTGCTTGGATTGGCAGGGCATGTGCCGGCCGCGATCGATCCGGATGTCGCGGATGCGGAGGTCGCGTCCATCCGTGCCACCGGCCGCCTCAAGCTCGCCGGCCAGCGCCAGATCCGCTTCGATGAGCCGCGCGACCTTCTGTTCCTGCAACGCGAGCGGCTCGCCTTCCATTCGAACGCGATGACCTTCGTCGCTCTCGATGCCAGCGGGACCGAGATCGCCCGGCGCACTTATTATTCGGTGGGCGGCGGCGCGGTGCTCGACGAGGATCAGATCGGCCGCAATTCGCCATCCGAGGGCGGATGGGACGTGCCTCATGTCTTCCATTCGGGCGCGGAACTGCTCGTACGCGCCGAAGCGACGGGAAAGACCATCGCCCAATTGATGCGCGAGAATGAGGAGGCCACGCTTCCACCCGAGGAGGTTTCCGCCCGCCTTGGCGCGATCCGTGACGCAATGTCCGCCTGCATCGATCGCGGCGTGCGCTCGGACCTTGCCGAGCTTCCCGGCGGCCTGCGCGTCAAGCGACGCGCACCCTGCATTCACCGGACATTGCTCGCCCGTCAGGAACGCGCGCTCGCCGATCCGTTGACCGTGATAGATTGGATCAACCTCTGGGCGCTCGCCGTGAACGAGGAAAATGCGGCCGGCGGCAAGGTCGTGACCGCGCCCACCAACGGCGCCGCGGGCATCATTCCCGCGGTATTACGCTATTACGAGCGCTTCGCCCCGGCGGCGTGCGAACAGGGCGTCGAGGATTTCCTGCTCACCGCCGCCGCGATCGGATCCTTATTTAAGGAGAATGCTTCTATCTCAGGCGCTGAAGTCGGCTGTCAGGGCGAGGTAGGCGTCGCCTGCTCGATGGCGGCCGCCGGCCTTGCGGCGGCTTTGGGAGCGACCCCGGGCCAGATCGAGAATGCCGCCGAAATCGGCATGGAGCATAATCTCGGCCTGACCTGCGATCCGGTCGGCGGGCTGGTGCAAGTGCCCTGCATCGAACGCAACGCCGTAGGATCGGTGAAGGCAATCGAAGCGACCAGACTGGCAATGCTCGGCGATGGAACCCATCGCGTCAGTCTCGACCAGGTGATCGAGACGATGCGCAAGACCGGCCTGGATATGAGCGAGCGCTACAAGGAGACTTCGCTCGGCGGCCTCGCCGTCAATGTGGTGGAGTGCTGAGGCTTACGCCGACAGTCTGAAGAGGAATGGTGGAGCCGTGGGGGATCGAACCCCAGACCTTCGCAATGCCATCGCGACGCTCTCCCAGCTGAGCTACGGCCCCGTATTCCGCACCGGCCTGGGTGTTGCCGGCGGCATTGAGGGCCGCGCCTTAGATCAGGCGCGGCACCCATGCAAGCGGGGCAATCACCGGATCGTCCAAAAAAACGCTCGCGTTTTTTCCGGGTGCGAATCCAGCGATCAATAGCCCGCTTTTTCGAACTTAGTGATCTTCTTCCTTGTCGCCGGTGTCGACGCCGATATCGTCGTCGCCGCCCAGATCGACATCGTCGTCCGCGCTCGGCTCCTCGTCCTCGTCCACGTCCAGATCCTCGGCCAGGTCCGAATCCTCGGCTTCCTTCTCCGATACGGGCTTGGGCGCGTCGAACGGCAATGGCTGCTTCGACTTCAGGATCGGATCGACCTCAAAGTTCGTGCCGCATTCGACACAGCTGATCGGCTCTTCTTTGCCGAGATCGTAAAAGCGCGTGCCGCACTTAGGGCAGGTGCGCTTGGTGCCCCATTCCGGTTTCACCACGGGTTTTTGCTCCGAAAGAAATTCAAGGGAGGCGATCCGAACAATGCGGACCGGCCGAACGCCGGGCGCCTTGCCATGAGCCGGAGCCGCTGGCAAGGCCGCCGCCAATGCACGACATGGCCCCCGCCCCCGCCGCCTTCAAGTCCACCGGTCCGCTTTCGGGCCGAGTGCGCGTTCCCGGCGACAAATCCATTTCGCACCGTTCGCTGATGCTGTCAGCGTTGGCGGTGGGCGAAAGCAGTGTCGAAGGCCTGCTCGAGGGCGAGGACGTGCTTGCAACCGCCGCCGCGATGCGCGCTATGGGCGCGGAGATCGTGCGGGGCAACGATGGCCGCTGGACGATCCATGGCGTCGGCGTGGGCGGGTTGCTCCAGCCGCGCCATGCGCTCGACATGGGCAATTCGGGCACTTCTACCCGGCTCTTGATGGGGCTGGTCGCGAGCCACCCGATCATCGTCAACTTCACCGGCGACGCCTCTCTGTCCAAGCGGCCGATGAACCGCGTGATCGAACCCTTGTCGCAGATGGGCGCGGAATTCACCGCGAGTCCCGGTGGACGCCTGCCGTTGATGCTGCGCGGCATCTGTCCGGCGGTGCCGATCGACTATCGCCTGCCAGTCGCGTCGGCGCAGGTGAAATCGGCAATCCTGTTGGCCGGTCTCAACACACCCGGCCTGACCCGCGTGATCGAGCCGGTTCCAACGCGCGACCATAGCGAACGCATGCTCCGGGGCTTTGGCGCGGATTTGTCGATCGAGCTGGAGGCGGACGGCGCGCGGATCATCGCGATCCGGGGCGAAGCGGAATTGAAACCGCAGCAGATCATCGTGCCCGGCGATCCCTCCTCCGCCGCTTTCCCCGTCGTCGCCGCCTTGCTGGTGCCGGGATCGGACGTGGTGGTCGAGAACGTCGGGCTCAACCCCACGCGCGCGGGCCTGTTCGAGGTGTTGCGCACGATGGGCGGGCAGATCGACTATCTCGACGAGCGCGAAGTCGGCGGCGAGCCGGTCGCGGACCTGCGCGTGCGCGGCTCGGCGCTCAAGGGGATCGAGGTGTTGCCCGATATCGTGCCCAGCATGGTCGACGAATTCCCGATCCTGTTTGTGGCGGCAGCGCTCGCCGAAGGCCGCACGATCACGCGGGGTCTTGAGGAATTACGCGTCAAGGAAAGCGACCGCATCGCGGTGATGGCCGAAGGACTGCGCGCCATCGGCGCCCGCGTCGAAGAGACGGAAGACGGGCTGATCATCGATGGCAGCGGCGGCGAGAAGCTGCCGGGTGGCGCGACCATTGCGGCGCATCTCGATCACCGCATCGCGATGAGCTTCGCGGTCGCCGGGCTGATGGCGCGCGATACGGTTACGATCGACGACATGGCGCCTGTCCAGACCAGCTTCCCGATCTTCACCGATCTTATGCGGACGCTCGGCGCCGAGACCGCCTAAGACGATGCACCTGGCGATTGACGGCACGCGCAGGGTCGCACCGGTCCTTCCCGGCATAAGGCTCCGCCCTGATCGTGAGGAGATGGTTCCGGTCGAGGGCGGGCAGATCTATGTCCGCGTCAACGGCGACCTGAACAACGGCCGCCCGCCGATCGTGATGGTGCATGGCGGACCGGGCAGTTCGCATTGGTATTTCCTGAACGCGACCGCGCTCGCCGATGATCGGGCCGTAATTCTCTACGATCAGCTCGACAGTGGCCGATCCGAAAACCCCAACGATCCGGCAAACTGGCAGGTATCGCGCTTCGTTGATGAGCTGGAGGAGATCCGCGCTTATTTCGGGATCCCACGCTGGCACGTGCTCGGCACGAGCTGGGGCGGTACGATCGTCCTCGAATATGGCGCGCGCCAGCCGGAGGCGCTGGCGGGGTTGATCCTGCAATCGCCGCTTATCTCGACCGAGACCTGGCTGCGCGACGCCAATCGGCTCAAGGATGCTATGCCGCCCGCGATCCGCGACCTTCTATATCTGTGCGATACGCCGGGAGCGGCAAGCGACACCGATTGCGAGGCGGCGACCGAAGCTTTCTATCGCCTCCACATCCAGCTTTACGATCCCGCGCCCGAAATCGCCGCCTATCGCGCCGCCCTGCCGCGCAGTTTCAACGGCGATATCTACAATCATATGTGGGGCCGCGCGGAATTCACCGCGAGCGGCACGCTCAAGGATTATGACGGCACGCATCTTCTTGGCCAGATCGACGGACGCCGCGCACTCTTCGTCACCGGCGAAGCAGACGAGGCATTGCCCGAAACCGTTGCGGATTTCGCAAAAACGGCCGGCGCCGATTTCTCGGTCATCCCCGACGCCGCGCATTTCGCGATGAACGATAATCCTGCAGCCTATCTGGCCATATTGCGTCCCTGGCTTCTAAAGCAGGACGCATGACGCTCGATTTCGTAAATATGGCTGGATTCGTCGGAGGCGCGGTGCTGGCGGTTGCTTTGTTCGGCATGGCCAGGACGCTCACGATGCGGGTGGGAGCATGATCATCGCCGTCGACGGACCTGCTGCGTCGGGCAAGGGCACGATCGCCAAGGCGCTGGCCGCGCATTACGCCCTGCCCCACCTCGACACCGGATTGCTTTATCGCGCGGTCGGTCTCGCGGTGCTGGAGGCCGGCGGCGATCCGGGGTCGGCAGAAGATGCGCTGCACGCCGCGGAGCATCTGGCGAGTGCGCTCGACGATCCGGGATTGAAGTCCGAAGCCGCGGGCAAGGCCGCCTCGCTCGTCTCGGTCCACGCCGGCGTGCGCGCGGCTTTGCTGGATCGTCAGAAGCGCTTCGCCAATCAGATAGGCGGCGCTGTGCTCGACGGACGCGACATCGGTACCGTGATCGCGCCGCATGCGGACGCCAAATTGTTCGTGACCGCCAGCGCCGAAGTGCGTGCCGAGCGCCGCTATGCAGAGCTCGGAAAAATGGGGCTCGATGTGCATCTCGACACGGTACTGCGCGACATCCGCGCGCGTGACGAGCGCGACAGCGCGCGTTCGGCCGCGCCGCTGCGGCGTGCCGACGATGCCGCCTTGCTTGACACCAGCGAACTCGACATCGAAGCCGCGATCGCCGCAGCCATCGCGCTGGTCGAGCAACGTCCTTTCTCCGCCGCCAACGATTAATTCCTCGGAAATCCAGAATGATGCGACCGATTCTTATCGCGCTTTCTCTGCTTGCGACGGCGGCTTATGCTCGTCCGCACACGCGTCCTGCACCGCTACCCAAGGTCGCGATCGTTACCAGCGAAGGCACGATCACTGCGGTGCTGGAAGCCAAGCGCGCGCCGATCACCGTCGCCAACTTCCTGCATTATGTCGATGACCACCGGTTCGACGGCACCTATTTCTACCGCGCCGCGCGCAGCAAGACGATCAAGGGCAACGGCCTGATCCAGGGTGGGCTCGATCACAATATCGCGCGGAGCTTCCTGCCGATCAAACATGAGCCGACGAGCAAGACCGGCATCAAGCACACCGACGGCACGCTCTCGATGGCACGCAATGAGGTTGGCTCCGCGATGGCAGACTTCTTCATCACCCTGGGCCCCGCGCCCGACCTCGACGCGCGGAGCAATTATGCCGGCTATGCCGCCTTCGGCCACATGCTGACCGGCAAGCCGGTCGCCGAACGCATCCTCGCCAAGCCGACCTTTCCGGGCGGCTATGACGAGATGACGCTCAACCAGATCCTCCGCGACAAGGTGAAGATCGTCACCATCAAGCGACTCAATTGAGGGCATTCTCACAGAGGAGATTCGTCGCCCCGCCGGATTTTCTCGATCATCTCCTGTGCATGGTCGTTTCTGGGATTGAGCACCAGCGAGCGGCTGTAGCTCGCGATGGCCTCCTGAGCACGCGCGGGCCCGCCCGCGGCAAAGCCATCGCCCAAGCTGTCATGGACGTTCCAGTCGCCCGGATATTCATGAGCATTGAATTCCCAGACCCGGATCGCGTCCTCCACCCGCCCACGGTGGAGCAAGGCATAACCGATGCCGTTCAGTTCGCCGGGATTGAAAATATAATCCTTGGGTGCTCGCGCCTTGAGTTGCCGATAGAGCGCCAGCGCCGCCGAAACGCCGCTTTCGTGCAATGGACGCAGGATCGATGCGGCAACCGATTTCGGAATGGGAAGCTTGTGCCCCGACTTCCATTCCATCCAATCTGCGACCAATTGGTTCGACACGTTCCAGCCATCCGACCCGTTGGTCAGCACAATCAGCCCGTCACGATGCGCGCGACTGACCCAAAAGAAGCTTTGCCAGCCCCGATTGCCACCGTCATGGCCGACGCGCTCCACCCCGTCCGGAAAACCTTCGCCGGCCGCCTGAATCGCATAGCCTAACCCCCAACGGCCCTCGGTGGCGGGCGCCGCCGCTGTCATCAACGTAAGCGTGGCAGGCCTGAGCACAAGGGATGAATGCCCGCTTCCGATCGAGGCCAGCGCGTAGCAGGCCATGTCTCCGATCGTGGCATACATGCCGGCCGCCGCAACCTCGGCAAAACGCGGGGTCGGCGTTTCTTCTCCCAACTCGTCATAAGCCCGCGCCGACCTGCTGAGAGCTCCGGGCGTCAGCGCAAAGGTCGCGCTGGTCATGCCTAGCGGGCGGAGTACCGCATCGCGCATATAGTCCGCGAAACGGCGACCTGTCAGTTCCTCGACCAGCAGTTGCATCGCCGTATAGCCGCCGCCGGAATAGGCCCAGCCGCTCCCCGGGGCCGCAACAAGCGCGACCGCGCCCGCCCCATTATCGTCCCCCGACAGGGATTGCTCGAGCGAGGGGATCAGGTCGTCCGGCCCCCAACCGCGATAACCGGAAACCGAAAGCCCAGCGGTGTGGCTGAGCAGGCGCCGCAGCGTGACACCGTCCGCCGAAAATGACGAGGCAGGAAAATGCCAGCGGGTCAGCCGTTTATCGACCGGATCGTCGAGCCCGATTTTGCGCTCGTCCACCAGGTGCATCGCGCCCCACGCGGACACCGACTTTGATGTGGAACCGATATTGAACAACGTAGCGTCGGTGACCGGACTTCTGTGAGCGAGATCGGCCATGCCGAACCCCCTTGCAAGAATGACGCGGCCATCCTCGATCACCGCCACAGCGGCGCCTGGAACGGAAAATTCGGAAAGATAGCCGGGCGTGCGTGCGATGGTCTGGTGAATGAAGGCAGCTTCGCGTTGGTTGGCTGGAGCCGAAACCGCCGCACAATCGGCGCTTGCCCGCCCGGCCTGCAAACCGAGCAGAGCCAGAAGAAGTACCGCACGAACCATATCTGCACCCTCCCAGGCCAGGGTTTGTTTTCGACAACCCTTCGGCCAGCTATCATGGACACCGGAGGTCGACATGTCGACGCGACTTTCCGGTTGGCCGCGGACCCGCCCCGGCCTAAAGCGGCGCCTCCCCCGCGCCCTTGTTGGACATAATGACCAAATCCGCCACCGACCTGATGCAGGAGATCGTCTTCTCCTCCCTGATCGACGCCGTCGCGGCGTTGAAAGCCGCCTCCAGAGGCGTCCCCAACGCGATGCTGCGCGACGTGCAGGCGATCGGCCCGAATACGGGCTTTGGCGATCTGCCCAAGGAATTGCAGGCGAGCATCCAGGAATCGGTGCGCCAGGCGTTCAACCGGCTGCTCAAGGAAGGCTATAGCGTCTCGCCCGGCCGCCCCGCGCCGCCGCCGGTCCGCCCCAGGCCACAGGGGCCTCCCGGATCGCGCCCGCAAGGCCCGGGCGGTCGTCCCCCTGGCGGCCCGCGCCCACCCCAGAACCGCAACGGACCCCGCCCCGGCGGCGACCGCAACCGCCGGCCGCCCAAACCGCGCGGCTGAACCCTCTCCCCGCTTGCCGAAAGCGCCCGCTTTCGTTATAGAAAGTCCATCCAGCGAGCGATGCTCGCGGAGGACGGCGCGCAGGGCGTGGGGTATCCCATGCTTTTGACGCGCCCTTTTCGCATTTTGCGGCTTGTCCCCCTCCGCACGTTTCACCTGATGGATACCGCTCGCGCATGAGGCTCGGGCGGTGGTTCGGCTGAAGACCTCCGGAGACAACCGGACGGCCGGAAACAAGTTGAGAAGGTTCTAACCGCTTATGGCCACTACGGCATTTCCCTCCCGCGATGATTTCGCGGCGCTTCTGAACGATACGCTCGGCGGCGAAAATCAGGGCTTCGAAGGACGGGTCGTCAAAGGCACCGTCACCGGCATCGAAAATGACATGGTCGTGATCGACGTCGGCCTGAAGTCCGAAGGCCGCGTTCCGCTGCGTGAGTTCGCGCCCGCTCCCGGCCAGAAGGCCGAGCTGAATGTCGGCGACGAAGTCGAGGTCTATGTTGACCGGGTCGAAAATGCCGCCGGCGAAGCGATGCTGTCGCGCGACCGCGCACGCCGTGAAGCCGCATGGGACAAGCTTGAGGAAGAATTCGCTGCCGGAAACCGCGTCGATGGCGTGATTTTCGGCCGCGTGAAGGGCGGCTTTACCGTCGACCTGAACGGCGCCGTGGCCTTCCTGCCCGGTTCGCAGGTCGATATCCGTCCGGTCCGCGACGTCGGCCCGCTGATGGACATCCCCCAGCCCTTCCAGGTGCTGAAGATGGACCGCCGCCGTGGCAACATCGTCGTGTCGCGCCGTGCCGTGCTCGAAGAGACCCGCGCCGAACAGCGGACCGGCCTCATCCAGAGCCTGGCCGAGGGCCAGATCGTCGACGGCGTGGTCAAGAACATCACCGATTATGGTGCGTTCGTGGACCTCGGCGGCATCGATGGCCTGCTCCACGTCACCGACATCAGCTACAAGCGCGTCAACCACCCGTCCGAGGTCATCAACATTGGTGACACGGTCAAGGTGCAGATCATCCGCATTAATCGCGACACGCAGCGCATCAGCCTCGGCATGAAGCAGCTCGAGAGCGATCCGTGGGAAGGTGCAGCCGCCAAGTATCCGATCAACGGCAAGTTCTCGGGCCGCGTGACGAACATCACCGAATATGGTGCGTTCGTCGAGCTGGAGCCGGGTATCGAAGGCCTGGTCCACGTTTCGGAAATGAGCTGGACCAAGAAGAACGTCCATCCGGGCAAGATCGTCTCCACCTCGCAGGAAGTGGAAGTCATCATCCTCGAGGTTGACGAAGAGAAGCGTCGCATCTCCCTGGGCCTCAAGCAGGCGCAGGCCAATCCTTGGGACAAGTTTGCGGAAACCCACCCCGTTGGCTCGACCGTCGAGGGCGAAGTCAAGAATGCGACCGAGTTCGGTCTGTTCATCGGCCTGGATGGCGAGATCGACGGCATGGTCCACATGTCGGACATCGCCTGGGGCGTGTCGGGCGAGGAAGCACTCGCGCTTCATCACAAGGGCGAGATGGTCAAGGCGCAGGTCCTCGACATCGACCCCGAGAAGGAGCGTATCAGCCTCGGCATCAAGCAGCTTGAGCGTGCGGGTGCCTCCACGGCTCCGGGTGCCGGTGCCGGTGGCGGGGCCAATGCGAGCGGCGTCAACAAGGGCGCGATCGTTACCGTAACGGTGCTCGCTTCGGGCGACGGCGGCCTCGACGTGCAGGTCGGCGACGACGGTGCGTTCGGCTTCATCAAGCGTGCCGATCTCGGCCGCGATCGCGACGAGCAGCGTCCGGAGCGTTTCCAGCCCGGCCAGAAGCTCGATGCGATGGTGACCGGCTTCGATCGTTCGAAGAAGCCGACCTTCTCGGTCAAGGCAATGCAGCTCGCCGAAGAGAAGCAGGCCGTGGCTCAATATGGTTCGTCCGATTCGGGCGCGTCGCTGGGTGACATTCTCGGCGCGGCGCTGAAGGCTCGCGACGAAGCCTGATGCCTCGATAATCTTCGATCCCTTCGGGGTCCAAGACATGAAATCGAGCTGTTGAGGCTTGCGGTTTAGGACCGGGACGGGCACATCCGCCCTCCCGGTCCTCTATCGTTTGGTCAGATTGATCTGCGTTTAATTTGACCGCATGAGTGAGGGAAATAGCGATCCGCGGCTTCTTGGGGGTAAGCAGTCGCGGTTTTAGGCGCTTAACGAGGGGGCAAACGTTAGTGATCAGGTCCGAACTCATCGCGCTCGTGCACAAGGATCAGCCGGGGCTTTCTCCGCGCGAGGTCGAGCAGATCGTCGCATGCGTGTTCGACGCCATCTCGAAGCGGCTCGCCGATGGCGGCCGTGTCGAACTGCGCGGCTTCGGCACCTTCACCACCCGAGCGCGCGACGGCCGCGTCGGCCGTAACCCGCGTACCGGCGAAGCGGTGGACGTGCAGCCAAAGCGCGTCCCTTATTTCAAGCCGGGCAAGGAAATGCGCCACCGCCTGAACGTATGACGTTCAAGCCCTAGCCTTATCGGCATGGCTGCGGCTAAGCCGTTGCCCGTGCGGACGTGGCGAAACCGGTAGACGCAGAGGACTTAAAATCCTTTTCCCGTATGGGAGTGCGGGTTCGAGTCCCGCCGTCCGCACCATTGCTTGCCGCCGAGCGCATCGGCTGGTTAAAGGTCGCTTATGCGGTGGCCACTCTCCACCCTCCTGATCGCCACCCTGCTGCTCACCGGTTGCCATGGCGGCAATCGGGACGGAAAAATTGTCGTGAGCGTGATCGGCGATCGGCCGGACGAGGCCATGCTGCTGAGCGCGACCAGTGAAAGCCTGGTCCGGCTCGACCGCGAGGGCCAGGTCGTCCCGGGCGCGGCGGCGCGCTGGGCAATTCTAGACGATGGGCTCGATTATATTTTTCGGATCGACGATTCGGCAGGCGCTTCCGCGCCCTTGATTGCACGGCGGCTGCGCGAGAGCCTGCGGCGGCACCGCCGCGATCCCGATTTTGCTGCGCTGGGCCCGGTGGAAAGTATCGAGGCGGTGACGGGCACGGTGGTGGAGATGCGGCTGTCGGTGCCGCAGCCGGACTTGTTGCCCCTGCTGGCGCGGCCCCAATTTGCGGTCGGCGGCATCACCAATTTCAAGGCGGAGAAAGCCGGGGAGGTTTCGATCCTGCTCGAAGCGCGGCCGGGCGATGATGCGCCGGCCGCTGTCCTGCTCCGGACCGAGCGCGCCGGCCGTGCAGTAGCGCGTTTCCAGACCGGCGACTCGAGCCTGGTGACGGGCGGCACCTTCAACGATCTGCCGGTGGCACGCGCGGCGGGACCTGAACGTAAAACACTACGCTTCGACCCCGCGACCGGGCTCTTCGGCTTTGCGATCCGCAATCCCGATCTTCCTGTAACCCTGCGCACGGTGTTGTCGCTCGCGATTGATCGCGACCGCATTGTTAGCGCCATCGGCGCGCCCAATCGGACCAAGGCGACCACGATCGGTGGATCGACGATCGAGCCGCCATTGGCGGAGCGCCGGGCGGCTGCTTTGGCGCTGCTGCACGGCCAGGGCGCGCATATCCGCGTCGGCATGCCGCACGGTCCCGGTGCCCGCTTGTTATTCGCGTTCGCGGCGCAGGATTGGGCCAGGGTCGGAATCCGCGCGGAGATGGTCGATGTACAGACGCGCGATGCCGACCTCGCATTGGTCGACCGCGTCGCGCCGCCCGCGACGCTCGCACTTCTGGCGTGCGCGTCCAGCGCTGGCTGCGATCCCCGCGATCGGCTGGCGCTCATCAATCCGCCCTTCATCCCGATAGGCGCGCCGGTGCGCTGGTCACTGGTCGCACCGAGCCTCGATCTCTTCACCGAAAACGGGCTGGCCGCTCACCCGCTCGACCAGCTCCGATCGCGCCGCTAAGGCCCCCCGTAACTTCGCGGGCTCGGTGTCGAGCCCAAGCTTGGGGAACAAAGTGCGACGCCCGCGCGATGAATCGCCATGCAGGTAACCAACCGCCCCCGTCCCTATCGCGCGATGGCTGACCGGATCCCGGGCATCGGCCGAGATCCCGCGTCCGTGCGCAAGCGGATCGAGGCGATGGAGCAGATCCTCGAGCGGATGTTCGTCATTCCCGGCCTTAACAGGCCCGTCGGGCTCGACGTCGTGCTCGATGTGTTACCCGTCGCAGGCGACATTATCGGGGCAGTCCTGGGAAGCTACCTGGTCTGGGAAGCGCGCAATCTCGGCATGTCGAAATGGCAGATGGCGCGCATGTTCGGCAATGTCGGGATCGACTTCGTGCTGGGTTCTATCCCGTTGGTCGGGGCGATTCCGGACTTTCTGTTCCGATCCAACAGCCGAAACCTCCGCGTCATTCGCAAGCATCTCGACAAGCACCACCCCCAAACGGTGACGATCGAGAATTGAACCTCACTGCCGGATATGTACCACCCGCGCCGGCTGCGCGGGGGCGGCGCAATGCATCGACCGGTATCCTGTGTCGAGGCACAACCACACCTCCTGCAGCCAGCCCTGCCTGTCGAGATTGAGGCGGATACTGTCCGGCTCCAGCCCGGGATTGGCGGCAGCGAAGGACTGCGCGAACTGCGATTCGGTCAGCGGTGCATCAGCCATGCGGCGCATATCGGGGAAGCGCAGGCCATAGAAGAGCCGGTTCGACTGGTCGAAATATGTGTCCGGCGTCGCGCCAGCGATGCAGGTACCGTGCTTGGCCCATTCGTGCTGCATCAGTTGCGGCGAGGGCGTCGCCCAATAATGGCCCACGATCACCTTTCTCGGCAGGATTGGGGTCGCCGCGCACCATTGCGGCCAGTTCTTTCCCTCTCCATCCGGCCACAAGCCGTGGAGCACGAAGCGCGTGCCCGTCTCCCGATCGCATTCGAAGGATTCGGCACCGCCCACCGCATGGAAGCAATGCTGCGGCGTCCAGATCAGGGCGAGCGTATAGCTCGTGACCGGCACCACCCGCACCGGCTGATCGCCCGGGAGCTCGATGTGCGGCGTTGGCAGATTGGGCGGCGGGTCGCCCGGCATCGCGGCGAGTCCGGCCGTGCTCCACGCCAGCGCCGCGAACGCGATCAGGAAGCGTGTCATAGGGGTTCGAAATCCAGACCGATGTCGGCCGCTGGGGCGGATTGGGTCAGGCGGCCAACGGAAATATAGGTCACGCCGGTCTCTGCGATGGCGCGGATCGTATCGAGCCGCACCCCGCCCGAGGCTTCGGTCGGCACCCGTCCACCCACCAGCGCGACCGCTTCGCGCAGCATGGGCAGCTTCATATTGTCCAGCAGCAGCCAGGTCGCGCCAGCGTCCAGCGCGGGCATGATCTGATCGATCCGGTCGACCTCGACAATGATACGCGCAATCCCCGCCTCGACAGCGCGACTGACCGCGGCCGCGATACCCCCGGCGACCGCGACATGGTTGTCCTTGATCATCGCCGCATCCCACAGCCCCATGCGGTGATTTTGCGCGCCGCCTGTCCGCGTCGCATATTTTTCGAGCCGGCGGAGCCCCGGGAGCGTCTTCCGCGTATCGAGCAGAATCGCGTCCGTGCCCGCGATCGCGTCCACATAGGAACGCGTCAACGTCGCGATGCCCGACAGATGCTGGATCGTGTTGAGCGCGGACCGCTCGGCGGTGAGCAAGGCGCGCGCTTGCCCTTCGACCCGCAGCAGCGCTGTCCCCGGAGGCACGACGGCGCCATCCGCAACCAGCGCTTCGACGCGTGCGCCAGGATCGAGCGCAGCGAAGAAATCGGCGGCAAGTGCCACGCCCGCCACGATTATTGCGTCCCGGCTCGCCATCACCCCCACGAAGCGCGCATCCGCGGGGATGACCGCGGCAGAGGTGATGTCGCCGCCCGTACCGAGATCCTCGGCCAGTGTGGCGTCGACAAACATATCGCCGTTGAAACCATCCAGGATGAACGCCATTATAAGGTCCGATTTGTCACTATTCGAGCCTGGGAGGCCGGAAGACAGAGAGGGGAGACGGGATATGCGTGTAGCTAGTTTCTTGCTTGCCGCCACCCTCCCGGTTGCCGTTTTGGCCGCGCCCGCACCCCAGCTGTCGTGGGGAAAGGCCGGCGTGTCGCTACCCACTTACCGCGCCGAATCGATCGGCTGCGCGACGCGGGCTTATTATACCGATGTCTCCGACACGCACGCCGCCAAGAATTTCGTCCAGGGATCGCGGCAGATCGATACGATCGTCAACAGTGGCGCCGATTATATGGATGCCGCGGCCTCGATCGGCCATGTGGTCGATAGCGTGAATCCCGACCGCGGCATCAAGGAGATCAAGCAGTTCCAGCTTGATCTCGTTGCAAAATGCCTGCTGGAGCATGGCTATCACCGCTTTCGCCTGACCGATGATCAGCGTGCGCATCTGGAAAAATTGAAAATCGGCAGTGACGCGCGCCATGCTTATCTGCACGAATTGGCGGCCGATCCGCAGATACTCTCGGCCCAGGCCGCACCAGATCCGGAGCCTGTTGCAACGCCTTGAGCCTATTGTTGCGCACGATACGTTAAGGATATTTGGCCACTTGTCGTTACTCACGAGTACCAACCAGTGGAACTGCGCAGCCGACCAATGACGGATATTCGACGCTTATGAGCGCCAAATCCTCCGCGAGCGTCGCCCATCAAGGCGAGCCGGCCGACAATCGCGCCTATTTCCGCTGGGAGTTCAAGGGGACGTCCTTTCCCTGCCGCATGGGCAAGAAGCAATTTGAGATCCGCCTGAAGAACCTGTCGCGCGGTGGCGCCTGCGGCCTGGTCGATGAACCCTTTGCGGTGGACGACTATTTCTTCATCGAGCTCGATCCGCATACGGTAGTCGAAGCGCAGGTGGTGTGGACGCGGCGGGTGATGCTGGGCGTCAAATTCAACCGGGTCTTGACCGCCCGGTTTGTAACCCGGCTTCACGAAAAGGCGGCCGAGGAAGCCGCGCAGCGCAGCCAGGACGAGGCGACCGCGACATTGCCGAAGCCGCGTTGAACGGCGCCAACAACCCCGCAGTGCGCTCGCTAAAACTGGGTCGTCATTCGATATCGGATAGTGTCAGCTGCGCCAGATCGGCTGCCCGACGTCCCCTTTCCCGATCGTACCCGCCGCCATTTCGAGCATGCGGTCGAGCGGGCGCTTCGCGGCGATCCGCAGCTCCTCCGCCATTTCGATCCGCGGCGTGAGGTCGCGCAGCGCGAGGTACAGCTTCTCGATCGAGTTCATCGCCATATACGGGCACATATTGCAGTTGCAGTTCCCGTCCGCGCCGGGCGCGCCGATGAACGTCTTGTGCGGCGCGGCCTTCTCCATCTGATGGATGATGTGCGGCTCGGTCGCGACGATGATTGTTTCCGCGGGTGAGGAAAGCGCGAATTCCAGGATCGCGCGGGTCGATCCCACCTGATCGGCATGGTCGAGGATATAGGCGGGGCATTCGGGATGCGCTGCCACCGGAGCGCCGGGATATTGCGCCTTTAGCTTGAGCAATTCAGTCTCGCTAAACGCCTCGTGCACGATGCACGCGCCGGGCCACAGCAGCATATCGCGCCCCGTCTTGCGGTTGAAATAGGCGCCCAGATTCTTGTCGGGCGCGAAGATGATCTTCTGGTCCATCGGGATCTGCGACAGGATCTTCTCGGCCGAGGACGAGGTCACGATGATGTCCGAATGCGCTTTCACCGCCGCCGAACAATTGATGTAGGTGATCGCGAGATGGTCGGGATGCGCCGCACGGAAGCGCGCAAATTGCTCGGGCGGGCACGAATCCTCAAGGCTGCATCCGGCAGCCATGTCGGGAAGGATCACCGTCTTTTGGGGCGACAATATCTTCGCCACCTCGGCCATGAAGCGCACACCGCAAAAGGCGATCACGTCCGCGTCGGTCTCCGCCGCCTTCTTGGACAGGTCCAGGCTGTCGCCGACGAAATCGGCAAGATCCTGGATCTCGGGCACCTGATAATAATGGGCCAGAATGACCGCGTTCTTCTCCTTGCGAAGACGATCGATCTCGGCGCGCAGGTCAAGCCCGGCGAGGCTTTGCGTGGGGGCGTTCATGCTGCCCCAAATAGGTATGCCGATTGCGTTTGTCGAAGGGCATGAGCGAGGCTGCGGCAAACAAATGTTTGCCCGATCGAACCCCGGTCGTCGCCTTGTATTGCTGCGAAGCCTCGACGAAAAGCGCCGCACCTAAACGGATCGGAACCCCGTGACGCGTATCCTCGGCCTTTCGGGCAGCCTTCGCCGCCACAGCTTCAACAGCGGCCTGCTGCGAGCCGCCGCACAAGCGATGCCGGCGGGCGTTGTGCTCGATATTGGTTCGATCGCCGAAATCCCGCTCTACGACGGCGACGTCGAGGCTGCGGGGATCCCCGCTGCGGTCGCCGCGCTCAAGGAACGGGTCGCACAGGCCGACGCGCTGCTGCTGGTGTCGCCCGAATATAACAACGGCATTCCGGGCGTGTTCAAGAACGCGATCGATTGGCTGAGCCGCCCAAGCAGCGACATCGCGCGTCTATTCGGCGGCAAGCCGGTCGCGTTGATCGGCGCCTCTCCCGGGAATTTCGGCACGATCCTGTCCCAAGCGGCATGGCTGCCGGTCCTTCGCACACTCGGTGCCGACCATTGGGCCGGCGGGCGCCTGCTGGTGTCGCATGCCGGCCAGATATTCGATGCCGAGGGCAACCTGATCGACGAAGCCATCCGCGATCGCCTCCGCATCTATCTGGAGGGCTTTGCCGCCTACCTGATGCGCTAGACCAAAGATCACATCGCGATCGCCCAATGCTCCCCATCGCGCCAAACCCGCTCGCGCGCCTCCAGGTCGATCAGGTGCGCCAGCACTGAACGACCCGCCGCACCGTGCAGGCGCGGGTCGATGCCGCGATACATGGCCGCAACCATCGTCGGGATGGGCTGGGATTCCTGCTCCAACAGATCGAGGATCTGGCGCTCGCGCTGACGGCGGTGCATTGCGACCGCACGGACGAAACGCTGCGGGTCCGTTACCGGATCGCCATGCGCGGGGTAATAGATGCGGTCGTCGCGCCCGAGCAGCTTGTCGAGGCTCTGCATATAAGCCGCCATATCTCCGTCGGGCGGGCTCACCACCGTGGTCGACCAGCCCATGATATGGTCGCCTGAAAAGAGCGCCTTGGTCTCGCGAAGCGAGAAGCAGAGATGGTTGGAGGTATGTCCGGGCGTCGCCACCGCCTCCAGCGTCCAGCCGGGGCCGGAGACGATCTCGCCATCCACCAGCACCCGGTCGGGCCGGTAATCGGGATCGAACGCCGCGTCAGCGCGCGGGCCATCATCCTCCAGCGTTAGCGCCGCGCAGCCGACAATCTGCGCGCCGCTTGCCGCATGAAGCGCACGAGCGGCCGGACTGTGGTCGCGGTGCGTATGCGTGCACAGGATCGCGACGATCCGCTCACCTTGCGTGGCGGCGAGGATCGCCTCGATATGCTCCGCGACGTCCGGTCCCGGATCGATCACCGCCACCTCGCCGTGGCCAACGATGTAGGTTTCAGTACCCGTATAGGTGAAAGGCGACGGATTGGGCGCCAGCAGGCGGCGCACCAGCGGCTCCAGCGATATAGGGCGAACTGGCATCAACCGGTCCGCGCTATTGCGCGGTAGCAACACCCTGATCCTGCAAAAGCTGGCTCAGCTCGCCGCTCTCATACATCTCCATCATGATGTCGGAGCCGCCGACGAACTCGCCCTTCACATACAGCTGGGGGATGGTCGGCCAGTCGGAATATTCCTTGATGCCCTGCCGGATACCCTGATCCTGCAATACGTCGACGCTGGCATATTCGACGCCCAGATGCTCGAGGATCGCGACGGCGCGGCTGGAGAAGCCGCATTGCGGGAAGAGCGGCGTGCCCTTCATGAACAGCACAACGTCATTGCCCTTGACGGTGGAATCGATGCGGGAATTGGCGTCGTCGGTCATGGTTCGTACTCTATTGAGGGCAGGTAGTGGTGAGCTGGAGCGCGTGGAGCACACCGCCCATGCGGCCCTCCAAGGCCGCATAGACACGCTGATGCTGGCGCACGCGCGGCAGCCCGCGGAAACTTTCGGAGACGACGCGCGCGGCATAATGATCGCCGTCGCCGGCAAGGTCGGTGATCTCGATCTCCGCGTCGGGAATCGCCGCCTTGATCATCGTCTCAATCTCTTCGGCCGCCATCGGCATCGATTATTCCTCAATGCCCATCAGCTGGCGGCGCGCTTCCACGCTCGCATCATGGAGCGCCGAACGCACGCGGCTCTCGTCCATGTCGACATTGGCGGAAACCAGATCGCCCAGCAATTTGCGCACAACATCCTCGTCGCCCGATTCCTCGAAATCGGCCTGGACCACCGCTTTAGCGTAAGCGTCGGTTTCCTCGGGGGTGAGGCCCATCAGACCCGCCGCCCAGGTACCAACCAGCCGGTTGCGGCGCGCGGTGATCCGAAATGACATTTCCTCGTCGCGCGCGAACTTCGCTTCAAACCCTCGCTCGCGGTCGTCGAAAGTGGTCATCGCCGGCGTCTCCCTTGTTCGCGGAGGAAGATAGGGACGCCCGCGGAATGGCGCAACCGAGAGGGGTCAGAATGGAACAGTGAAAGTGATCATGACCCGATTGCTGGGGAAGCCGCCGACCGTGGTTTGCTTGCCGCCGACGTCCAGCGTGTCAGGCCCGATATTCGTTTTGGCGCGGATCGGCGCCTCCGCATATTTCCGCTCATCGATCGGGTGGAGCCGATAGCGCTTGTCGGCGTCGCTCGAGCCGCACACGACGACCTCGTCGCTATTGCCCTTCCCGCACGTCACGAGCGGCAGATTCAGATAATTATGCGGCGGAGACGAAAGCTTCAGCGCAGCCGGCGGCTCGTCAACGGCGGGTTGAACGATGGTGGCAGCCAGCAGATACAGCAGCATCATCGCCTCCTCGCCCGAGACTTATCTACCGCGTCAGACGTCGCGCTCCAACCGATCCCGAGCGATTCGGCGGTAAAAGCAGCTGCGCTCGCCGGTATGGCAGGCGGGGCCAGCCGGATCGACCTTGATCCACACCGAATCCTGGTCGCAATCAATCCGCAGCTCCGCCACCCGCATCACGTTGCCCGACGTCTCGCCTTTCTTCCACAGCCGCTGGCGCGAGCGCGAGAAGAACCAAGCCTCACCCGTGTCGATCGTCCGGTCGAGCGCGTCGGCGTCCATATGCGCCACCATCAGCAATTCGCCGCTGGTGCGATCGGTCACGACGGCTGTGACCAGCCCGGATTTGTCCCATTTGGGGCGAAGCTCGTCGCCCGTTTCACGATCATGGCTCATCGTCTCGCCTTAGCGGGAAAGGTGCGATTACGAAAACTTCGTCATTTCTCTGTCACAAGGGGCGACATTCCCGGGAAGCCCCCCTATATGGGCGGCCATGGCGCAAAAGGGCTGAGATGCTCACCACACATCCTTATGACGACGACAAGCTGCGCGAAGAGTGCGGCGTCTTTGGCGTTTACAGCGCCGAATCGGCTGCGGCGGTTGTCGCCCTGGGCCTGCATGCGCTTCAGCATCGCGGCCAGGAGGCGGCAGGCATCACCAGCTGGGACGGACATCTGTTCCACAGCCATCGCGCAATGGGTCATGTCGCGGGCAATTTCGACCGCGACGAGATCATCCGCGCCTTGCCTGGCCCGGCGGCGGTCGGTCATGTCCGTTATTCCACCACGGGCGAGACCGCGCTGCGCAACGTGCAGCCGCTCTTTGCGGAGCTGGCGGATGGCGGCTTCGCGGTCGCGCATAACGGCAATCTTTCCAACGCCATGCACATTCGGCAGGAATTGGTGCGGCGTGGCGCGATCTTCCAGTCGACCAGCGATACCGAGACGATCATCCATCTCGTCGCGACATCGACCTATCCTACGCTCATCGACCGTTTCATCGATGCCTTGCGCCGGATCGAGGGCGCCTATTCGCTGATCTGCCTGACGAACGAAGGCATGATCGCCTGCCGCGATCCGCTCGGTATCCGCCCGCTGGTGATGGGCAAGCTGGGCGACGCGACCATCTTCGCCTCGGAAACGGTCGCGCTCGACGTGTGCGGCGCCGAATTCGTGCGCGAGGTCCAGCCGGGCGAGATCGTGATCGTCAACGACACGCTCGTCCGCTCGATCAAGCCGTTCGCGCCGGTTCCGCCACGGCCGTGCGTGTTCGAGCATGTCTATTTCTCGCGCCCCGATTCCATCTCGGGTGGCCAGTCGGTCTATTCGATCCGCAAGGCGATCGGCGCCGAACTGGCGCGCGAAGCCGGGATCGATGCCGATTATATCATTCCGGTGCCCGATTCGGGCGTGCCCGCGGCGATCGGTTATGCGCAGGAATCGGGCATTCCGTTCGAGCTCGGTATCATCCGCTCGCATTATGTCGGGCGCACCTTCATCCAGCCCGCGGACAATATCCGCCACCTCGGCGTGAAGCTGAAGCACAACGCCAATCGCGCGTTGCTGCAGGGCAAGCGCATCGTGCTGATCGACGATTCGATCGTGCGCGGCACCACCAGCGTCAAGATCGTGCAAATGATGCGGGATGCCGGCGCGACGGAGGTGCATATGCGCATCGCCTCACCGCCGACCCGACACAGCTGCTTCTACGGCGTCGACACGCCCGAACGCTCCAAATTGCTCGCCGCGCAAATGACGGTCGACGAGATGGCAAAGCATATCAACGCCGACAGCCTCGCCTTCATCTCGGTCGACGGTATGTATCGCGCGCTCGGCGAGAAGGGCCGCGTGCCGGGGCGGCCAAGCCATTGCGATGCCTGCTTCACCGGCGAATATCCGACGCCGCTGACCGATCATGACGAGGTCGACCAGTTCGCGCTGCTGGACGATAAGGTCCCGGCCTGACCGTCGATCACCCTCTCCCTTAACGGGAGAGGGGCTTTAGGCTTCCCTCCGCGTTCCGATCCGCTAATGGGCGCCCATGTCCGACTTCACCGATAAGATTGCGCTCGTCACCGGCGCCAGCCGCGGCATTGGTGCCGCCACCGCCCTATCGCTCGCAGCCCGCGGCGCGCATGTGCTGCTCGTCGGCCGCACCGTCGGTGGGCTCGAGGAGACCGAGGAGGCGATCCACAAGGCGGGCGGCACGGCTACCATCGCGCCGCTGGATCTGGCCGACGGCGATTCGATCGGACGACTGGCGGCAGCGATCGGCGAGCGATGGAACAGGCTCGATCTGCTCGTCCTCAATGCCGCGATGCTCGGCACGCTCACGCCGGTGCCTTCGATCGACGCCAAGGAGTTTTCGCGGCTGCTCACGCTCAACGTGGGCGCCAACCAGGCGCTGATCGCGGCCTTCGACCCCTGGCTGCGCCAGAGCGCGCATCCGCGCGTCGCGGCGATCACGTCGAGCGTCGGGCAGGAGCCGCGCGCTTATTGGGGTGCCTATGGCGCGTCCAAGGCGGCGCTCGAAACGCTCGCGCTCGCTTATGCGGACGAAATGGCCGGGCTGGGCGATCTGCGCGTCGCCATCGTCGATCCAGGTGCGACCGCCACCGCGATGCGGAAGGACGCCTTCCCCGGCGAGGATGAAACCAAGCTCAAGCTACCATCGGTGGTAGGCGAGGCGATTGCCGATCTGCTCGCCTCCGACTTCGCGACCGGAACCCGGATCAGGGTTTCGGGGTAGAGGCCGGCGGATTGGCCTGGGCCGCCCGCTGCTGACGCGCGAGGATCAGCGTCCGCAGGAAGGTACCGCGATCGTCGCTCGGCAGCGATTTGACTACGGCGATCAGACGCTCGGTGGCGTGATCGCGGATCTGGCCCTGCGCATCGTTCTCGGCCTTCATCGCCGCCCCGACCTTGTCGGGGTCGATCACCGGCGCCATCACCGCGCTCATCAGTTGGTCGTGCGCCGCGCGCGCCTTGGCGGCGAGTTGCTGCAGCAAAGGGTCGGGCGTGGACTGCGCCTTGAGAAGGACGGCATTGCCTTCGTCGGAGACGCCCGGAATCTTGCGCTGCGTGGCCGTGGGCTGCTGCGGCTTGGCGGCCGGCGCGGCGCTGCTCACCGGCGGAACCGCCTGCGCTGCACCCGCGACGAGAAAAGCGGCAAGGATGATCGGTGTTTTCATCGGATTCTGCTCCAGGGTCTGCCCGACCTTGTGGGATCGGCGGCCTGAACACAATCTTGATCCCGCGCCCGATCTCAAGGAAAGCGGTGTCCATGCAGAACCTGCCGTATCGCCCCGCCGCGGGCATCATGCTGCTCAATCCCGACAACAAGGTGTGGGTTGGTCAGCGAATCGATAATGTCGCCGAAGCCTGGCAGATGCCGCAGGGCGGGCTCGATCCGGGCGAAGATTCTCAGGCCGGCGCGCTGCGCGAACTGGAGGAGGAGACCGGCATCGCCGCGGATATGGTCGAGATCATCGCCTGCGGCTCACGCACTTTCGATTACGACCTGCCCGCCGAGCTTGCCGGCAAATTGTGGAAAGGCAAATATCGCGGCCAGCGCCAGACCTGGTATTTGATGCGCTTTCTCGGCCGCGACGCGGATATCACGCTCGACACGCCGCATCCGGAATTCCGTGCCTGGAAATGGGCGGAGCCCGGTCATCTTCCAGACATGATCGTTCCGTTTAAGCGGCAACTCTATCGTGATGTGTTGGAAGAATTCGCACCTTATCTCCGCTAGGTTGCGAGGAGGCCAGATGTGACCCCTACCCCGTTCGCCTTCGCAGCCGCCCTTCTGCTCGCCGCACCCGCGCTCGCCGACGATCCGCAGCCCGCGCGCGTCATCGCCCCGACCGACACGATCGCGGCGATGCTCGACGCGGCCTACCGTTCGGGCGACGATGCGACGATCCGTTCGGTGATCGGCGTCGCCAAGGCGACCTTCCCCGATCAATCGGTTGAGATTGACCGGCTGGCAGCGGGCGATGCCGCCGTGCTCGCCCAGTCGCGCAAGGAAGCGCAGATGCGCCAGCAGGAGCGGATCGCGGAGGCGACCTTCTTCGAAATCTGGAAGGGCGAGCTGGAGGTCGGCGCGAGCCAGTCGAACGGCACGTCCGACGTGGGCGGCGTCTATGCCTCGGCCAAGCTGACGCGCGACGGCCTGGCCTGGCGCCAGAAATTCGCGGCGCGGGTCGACTATCAGCGTACCAACGGCCTCACCACCACCGAGCGCGCGCTGGTTGCCTATCAGCCCAATTACAAATTCAGCGATGACGGCTACGCCTTCGGCCTCGTCCAATATGAGCGCGATCGGTCGCTCGGCTATCTCAATCGTGAGACGATCGGTGCCGGCGTCGGCCTCACCGCCTTCAAAAGCCCGCGCGGCAAGGTGGATTTCGAGGGCGGCCCCGCCATCCGCGTGACGGATTTCATCGATCAGCCCAACCGCACCACGGTGGCGGCGCGCGGCAGCCTGGCCGCGCGCTATACGCTCTCGCCCTCGCTCAACTTCAGCGAGGATGCGTCTTTGTTCGTGGAAGCAGGCGACACCACCGCGATCTCGACCAGCGCAATCGACACGCGGCTGATCGGCCGGTTGAAGGCAAAGCTTTCCTATAACGTTCAATACGAGCAGGATACGGCTGCCGGGCAGAAGTCGCTCGACACTGTAGGACGCGCCACCTTGGTCTACGCTTTCTGATGCCTGCCGTCGTCCGCATTGCCGGCCCCAGCGATATCGACGCCCTCTACGAGATGGCGAAACTGACCGGAGGTGGCTTCACCAATCTGCCCGCCGACCGCGATGCGCTGGCCGCCAAGCTCGCCCGCTCCGACGCCGCTATCGCGGAAGAGGAAGAGCAACCCGGCGACCATCTTTACGTGCTGATGATGGAGGATCTGGAGACGGGCCGCATCGCCGGCACCGCGCAGATCATGGGCCGGGTCGGCACGGCGCAGCCTTTCTATTCTTACCGGCTGGGCGCGGTGACGCAGCAATCGGCGGAGCTCGGGCGCACCTTCCGCGCCGACATGCTGACGCTCGTCACCGATCTTGAAGGCGCATCGGAAGTCGGCGGCCTCTTCCTCCACCCGCGCTATCGCGCCGGGGGCCTGGGCTTGCTGCTTGCGCGCAGCCGTTATCTGTTCATCCGCCGCCATCGCGCGCGCTTCGCCGACCGGCTGCTGGCCGAGCTGCGCGGGGTGATCGACGAGGCAGGGAACGCGCCTTTCTGGGATGGGCTTGCCGGCCGCTTCTTCGGCATGACCTTCCGCGACGCGGACAGCTTCAATGCGGTCAAGGGCAATCAATTCATTGCCGACCTCATGCCCAAACATCCGATCTACCAGGCGATGCTGACCGATGCCGCACGCGCGGTGATCGGCGTCCCCCACCCCACCGGCCGCGCCGCGATGCGGATGCTGGAGGATGAAGGCTTTGCCTGCGAAGGCTATGTCGACATTTTCGACGGCGGCCCGACCATGACCTGCGCAACCGACCGCGTGCGGACCGTGCGCGAGGCGGGGGAATCGGTGGTCGAAGCGATCGGCGTCGAACGTGGCCACCGCGGCATCCTGTCGTCCGGCCGTCTCGGGGATTTCCGCGCGACGCTGGGGGAGGTTTCGTTCGCGGGCGGCTTTGCGATCGACGAACAGGCGGCGGCGGCGCTGGGCGTCAAGGCCGGCGATACCGTCCTCCATGCCGCGCGATAGAGTCGAGTCATTGGATCTCCCCGTTCGCTTCGGGTAGCCGTCGAGCCTGTCGAGACAGCGTATCGAGAAGCCTGTCTCGATACCGGTTCTCGGCAAGCTCGAACTCACTCGACGCGAACGGCGGAAGGGAGAGGCAACCGCGTTCATGATCCGCGAAATCAACTTTGACGGTTTGGTTGGCCCCAGCCACAATTATGCGGGGCTGAGCCCGGGCAACCTTGCCGCCAGCCACAATGCGGGCAAGACCTCGCACCCCCGCGCCGCCGCGCTCGAAGGTATTGCCAAGATGCGCGCGAATCTCGCGCTCGGCCTGACGCAGGGGCTGTTCCTGCCGCACCGCCGCCCGGATCGCGCCTGGCTGGAGAGCCTCGCCACCGATCCCGCAAACGCTGCACCCTGGCTGCGGGCGGCGGCGCTCTCGGCCTCCCCGATGTGGGCGGCCAATGCCGCGACGGTCTCGCCCGCTCCTGATAGCGAAGACGGACGTTGCCACCTTACCGTCGCCAATCTGATGACCATGCCGCACCGCAGCCACGAATGGCCCGAGACGCTCGCGCAGCTGCGCCTGGCCTTCGCCGACGCAGCCTTCGCTGTGCATGGTCCTGTCCCTGCTCCGTTCGGCGACGAGGGCGCGGCCAACCATATGCGGCTCGCCCCGTCGCATGCCGCGCCCGGCGTGGAGATTTTCGTCCATGGCGTGGCGGGCGGCAGCTTCCCGGTGCGCCAGCATGCCGAGGCGGGCCGCGCCATTGCGCGCGCGCACGGGCTCGATCCGGCGCGCACGCTGCATGTTGCCCAGTCCGAGGCCGCGATCGCGGCGGGCGCGTTTCACAATGATGTGGTCGCGGTCGCCGACGGCCTGACCTTGTTCGCGCACGAACAGGCCTTCGCCGATCCGGCGTCTTTCTATGCCGACCTGCGCAGGCTGCTGCCCGAAGTCCAGATCGTCGAGGTACCCGCGGCCGCGGTGCCGCTGGGCGACGCGATCACCTCCTATCTGTTCAACGCCCAGCTCGTGACGCTGCCCGAAGGCGGCCAGACGCTGATCCTGCCGGCCGAGGCGCGCGAGACCGCGTCGGTATGGGCGTGGCTGGAAGCGATGGTAGCCGGCAATGGCCCGATCCGGCGGCTCGAGCTGGTCGATGTGCGGCAGTCGATGGCCAATGGCGGCGGCCCCGCCTGCCTGCGCCTGCGCGTCGTCGCTGACCCCGCCACGGTCGATCCGCGCTTCCTGGTCGATGACGCAAAGCTCGACCGGATCGCAGGGCTGGTCGAGCAATATTGGCCTGAAAGTATCGCGCCCGATCAGCTCGCGGATCCGGACTTGTGGATAAGGATCGAGGCCGCGCGTACGGCTTTGCTCGATCTGCTGGATTTGCGCGAGCTCGCATAACCCACAATCGTCACTCCGGACTTGTTCCGGGGTCCACTCCGCGGCGAGGCACCTGCCTCATGGTGGATGCCGGAACGAGTCCGGCATGACGGTCTATTCTTCGGAAGGCGGCTCCAGCTTCGCCTGATCGACCGTACGCGCCACCTTGTCAGCCTCGGCCTTTTCCAACTTCCGCTGCGCCTTGCTCCGCCCGTGCAGCGCGCGCGCTTCGGCCGCGGCCTGCACGGCCGCCTTGCGGTCCCGCGCCTTGCGCGCCTGCCGAAGGTTGATCACCTCACCCATCAGCGCGGTACTGCCATCAGCATCGCGCGTCGGGCAAGCCTGACCTCGACCGGCGTCTTCGCCGCGACCTCGCCGTCGATCGAGATGGAGAGTGGCGGATCGGTTTCGATCCGGAACTCGCTGCCCCTGAATTCGCGGACGGTGCCGCGCACCTGATCCGGGCCGATCAGCGACAGGCCCCAGCTCCACAGCAATTTGGCGCGCAGCTTGCCGTCGATCGCCTGGACCACGATCTCGCCCGCATCGACGCGCGTCTTCACCAGCTCTGCACCGCCATGGAAGCGGCCATTGGCGATCCGCACCTCGAGCGCGTCCAGCGTCTCGACACGCGTGCCCTGCGTGATGGTCAGCTTGAACGGCTTGAAGCGCGCCATCTGCAGGGCCGCCCAGGCCAGATAGCCCGGCCGCCCGAACAGTTTCTTCAGCCCATGCGGCACCGTCTCCGCGATCAGAGGCGACAAGCCAATCGCGGCGCAATTGGCGAAATAATCGTTGTCGATCATGCCCAGGTCGACCGTCTTGACCTTGCCGCCGGTAATCACCCGCACCGCGCCTTCGACGTCGAGCGGCATGTCGAGCGAGCGAGCGAAGCTGTTGGCCGTGCCGAGCGGCAGGAGGGCGAAGATACTGCCCTTCCCGACGAAATGATCGACGGTGGACGATACCGATCCGTCGCCCCCGCCGACGATCACCATCGGCACGCCCGCTTCGACCGCCCTGCACACCTCGCCGGCAAAGAGCGATGGCTTCTTGATGGCTTTCTGGAGGACCAGATCGACCCCGGCCTGCTTGAGCAGCCGGCAGGCATCTCGAAAGGCCTGCTGGCCCCTGCGCGATTTGGTGTTGACGATCAGCGCGGCCTGGCGGGGAGGTGTGTTCACCTTTCTCCAACGCGCACTTACTGTTTCGGATGCGTCACTCTTCCCACTGGAACAGCGCGTCGACGCTCGTCCCGAACAGGCGTGCGATACGGAATGCGGCCTCGAGCGAAGGCGAATAATGTCTTTGCTCGATCGCCGCGATCGTCTGGCGGGTCAGCCCGATCGCGGCACCAAGCTCGCTCTGCGTCATCCCTCGCGCCTCGCGCTCGGCACGGACGTTGTTGGCAATAGGAAACATCAGCCGGCCCGGTGATGCGCGATCAGGAACACGCTTTGGCGCGTGCATTCGGCGCACACGATCGCGAACAAGACCGCGTCGCCGACCATCGGCCCGTCGAAGCCCAGGTGCAGCGTCCCGATTCCCAGAAGCGTGCCCACGATCAGCACATAATAGCCGACCATGGTCGCGCGCCGATCGAACGCCCGCTCGCGCTCGTCGGGCGCATCATATTTGTCCGAGGACGTCCCCGCGATGATTGCGTGCCCGACGATCTGGATCACCGCGAGCGCCACGATCGTGCCCGCGAGATGCGCGACAGGGTTGAACGGGTGGCCGGTGCGATAATGGACGATGAGCGCGACGAAGAACCAGGCATAGATCAGCGCCATGCTGATCAGCGAAAGCAGCGCGCTCTTGTAGCGGAAGGACATGACCGGACTCCGTGTCAAAAATCTTTGACACGGCAAATGCGCCGCCAATCAGGCGATGTCAAATATTTTCGACATCACCGCCGGCGAAACGCCCGATCGATCTTTTGATCCGTATCGTACTGGCTCAGCGCATAGACCGCCCAGATCGCCGCCGGGAGCCAACCGATCAACGTGACCTGCAACAGCAGGCAGATCACGCCGGCAAGGGGCCGGCCAATCGTGAAGAATAATAACCAGGGCAGCAGAAGCGCGATGATCAGGCGCATATTTCCCCTCCGAGAGAGGAGGAAGCTACCCGGCGGTGCGGGCAGCTTGCAATACCGCTTCGGTACCCATTTGCGGGCTTTCAGATGACCGCAGGAGATCCGCTCATGGCCTGATAGCCGCAATAGGCCAGCAGGCCGACACCGCTCGTCGCCGAGAAGGTCATCAGCGTCCAGCCGAAGGCGTGCAGGATCGGCGGATTCTTGCGGGCTTCGCGGCGGTTGCGGCTGGTGCTGGCCATCACGAAACTGACGATCATGCCATAGGTAAGCGCTGCAAACTCGAACATCACTTTGATCCCCCCGGATCGCTATTTGACCGGATGCGCATGGTTAACGCAGCGCCTCCTACTGATGCGTTAACGTCGCCGGACGAACAAGCGCTTCGACCGCTATCGCGCCTCGCTTCACCGCATCGCGCCGCGCGATGCGGGGGCGTGAAAAGCGGGGCCCGGTTCCCGCGCGCGCATATTCGCTTTAAAGGCGCTGATCATGAGTCACGCCGCCTATCCCGCGCTTCGCCTTCGCCGCACCCGTTCCGCTGCGTGGAGCCGGGCGATGGTGGCCGAGACCCTGCTGACCCCCGCCAATCTGATCTGGCCGCTGTTCGTGACCGAGGGTGAGGATATCGAAGAGCCGATCGCGACCCTGCCGGGCGTGTCGCGCTGGTCGGTCGACCGCATCGTCGATCGCGCGAAGGAAGCCGCGGGGCTCGGCATACCCTGCGTCGCGCTCTTCCCGAACACGCCACGCCATTTGCGCAGCGAACGCGGCGAGGAGGCGCTCAATCCCGACAATCTGATGTGCCGCGCAATCCGGGCGATTGCGGATGCGGTGCCGGATATCGGCATCCTCACCGACGTCGCGCTCGATCCCTATACCGCGCACGGCCACGATGGCCTGGTCGATGCGCGCGGCCGCGTGCTGAATGACGAGACGATGGCGATCCTCGCCGATCAGGCTTTGGTCCAGGCGCGCGCGGGCGCGACCATCATCGCACCGTCGGACATGATGGACGGCCGCGTCGGCGCGATCCGCACGGCGCTGGAGGCCGAAGGATTTCATGACGTCCAGATCATGGCCTATGCCGCCAAATATGCCTCGGCCTTCTACGGACCGTTCCGCGACGCGGTCGGATCGAGTGGACTGCTCAAGGGCGACAAGCGCGGCTACCAGATGGATCCCGCCAATGCGGAGGAAGCGCTGCGCGAGGTCGCGATGGATCTTGCCGAGGGCGCGGACACGGTGATGGTCAAGCCCGGCCTGCCCTATCTCGATATCATCCGCCGTGTGAAGGAGCGGTTCCAAGTTCCTGTATTCGCGTATCAAGTCTCCGGCGAATATGCGATGATCGAGGCGGCGGCGGCGGCCGGCGCGGGCGATCGCGACGCGCTCGTGCTGGAGACGTTGATGGCGTTCCGCCGCGCCGGCTGTTCCGGCGTGCTCACCTATCATGCCGGGCATGCCGCGCGCCTGCTGGCCGGGTGATCGAGACCGAACGCCTGATCTTGCGAAGCTGGCGCGACGAGGATCGCGCCTTCTACCTCGATTTCTGTCGTTCAAACGAAGTCATGGCGTGCCTCGGCGGCCCGTTGACCGAGGCCGAGGTGGATGCCTCGATCGGGCGCGTGCGCGCCAGCCAGGAACGTAACGGCTTTTGCTTCTGGGCGGTCGAGCGCCGCGCCGACCGCGCATTCCTCGGCTATTGCGGGCTCAAGGTCGCGGACATGCCGGGCACGCCGGTGGAGGATGAGATCGAGATCGGCTGGCGGCTGGGCGCATCCTATTGGGGTCTGGGCTATGCACGCGAGGCCGCGCTGGCGAGCCTGCGCTGGGCCTGGGCCAATCTCTCGGCGCCGCGCGTCGTCGCGATCACCGTGCCCGCGAACCGACGCAGCTGGGGGTTGATGGAGCGGATCGGCATGACGCGCCGGCCCGAACTCGATTTCGGCCATACGATGTTTCCGGAGAACCATCCGCTCCACCAGCATATATCCTATGCGGCGGATCGGCCGGTCATAGCCTGACCGCCGACTTTTCTCCCTGAAACGCTACTCCGCACGAACGGGGCCAGCGCGTTCGCGAAGGGGGTAATTAGCCCAGTTTCCCCGCCAGCGCGGCCACCGCCGCCGACTGGGCATTCTCGATCGCCGAAACCTGCTTTGCGGCCGTGTCGATCGCGGTGCGGTTGCCGGGGGCCGCGCTGGCGGGATCGTCGCGCAGCGCGTCGATCGCGGCGGCAGCGTCGCGGACGGCGGCACGCGCGCTTTCGAGCGCGGTGATCGCCTCTTGCGCCTGGACCCATTCCTCGCTGCCCTGCGTCTTACCCGCGGCCTTGGCGACCGCGCTCTCTGCCGCCTTGCTGCGCTCGGCGAACGCCTTGTCGCCGGCCTGCGCTGCATCGATCTGTTTGGCGAGCGCGGCGAGGATCGCCGGGTCGGCCGGGCCTTCAGGTTCGGATGCCTGCTCGACCGGCATGTCGATCGGCTGCTTCTCAACCGCGCGTGGCATCAGCGAAGGCGCACCACTCAGCGTGCCGCACGCGGAAAGCGCCAAACAAGCCGCGGAAAGGAAGAGAACATGGGAGGTGCGCACGGTGTTGCCCTAGGCGGCCAGGGAAATTCGCGCAACCGATCGGGATATGGGTTGCGCCCCCCGATCCGCTCGACTAGGGGGAGCCTCCCAAGCGCCCGTAGCTCAGCTGGATAGAGCATCAGACTACGAATCTGAGGGTCGGACGTTCGAATCGTTCCGGGCGCGCCATTTTCCAAAACATCGGGTTCGATCCCCTGTCTCGGCCCTCGCGTAGGCTTGCGCCCGAACCGATCGGCCGATCGTTCCAACCGCCGCGTGGCTCGACAAGGGCGCAGGTTGGACCTCTATGACGCTTGACAGTTTCCCCGATCAGCCGCCACCCGGCGCTTCGCACGCCAAGGCGACCATCACCGTGCACGAGAGCCACGCCGAGCCCTTTGACGAGACGGCTGGCCCACCCTTGTCGGTCCTGTCGATCCGCGAGACGTTCGAAGGCGATATTGCGGGGGACTCCGCCGTCCGCGCCTTGCAGATCCGGCAGGAGGACGGCCCCGTTCATATGGTCAGCCTGCAACGCGTCAGCGGGAGCCTGAGCGGGCGTACGGGCAGCTTCGCGCTGCAAGGGAGGGAAGCGATCGAGAACGGCACGATCAAGGCGCGTTGGAGCGTCGTGCCGGGGTCGGGTACGGGCGAGCTTGCAGGGTTGCGCGGTATCGGCGGTTTCGCGGGAAAGTTCGGCGAGGGCTCACAGGGAACGCTCGAATATTGGTTCGAGTAAGCTGGCCCCCGGGGCGCGATCAGCCCCGGGGGATACAGCAATCCTCAGCCCTTGCGGATCCAGCCGACGAAGCCGCCGCGCGGGGCGAGGTCGAGCCGGATATGATCCGCGCCGGTCACGCTTATCTCGCGGCGATCCCAGGCCGCGTCCTTGCCCTTGACGTCGAACAACTGGCTCGACCTCCACTTGCCTGCCCCCAGGAAATCGAGCGACAGGTCCAGCCTCGTGGCGGATCCGCCGTTCATCACCGCGACGAACCATTGGTTACCCTTGCGCCGAGCTTCGGCGACGACGCTGCCCGGCTCGGCACCCTTCAGCACGCGCGTTTCGTCCCAGGTCGCGGGAAGCGCCATCAGCACGTCCTTCGCCGGATTGGCGACGAAATCCTTGGGGTGGCCGCCGAAGCAGAGGAAGGGCGAGGTGAAGGTGATCGCCTGCGCCACCTCGTGCGCCCAGGTAACGCCCCGTAGCTCAACCGGATCGAGAACGAGCGGCGTATAGTCTCCCGGCCCGGCGACGTAGCGCGTGAACGGCAGGATCGTGTCGTGCGCGGGTTCGATCGTGCGCTTGTAGCGCGTCATATGCCATTCGTGCCCGCGCACGCCCTCGCGCGTCAGCACGTTGGGCCATGTCCGCTCCATTCCAGTCGGCTTGTTTGCGCCGTGGAAGTCGACCAGCAGCTTCATCGCCGCGGCGTCGCGCGCCGTCTCTTGATACCAGGTCGCCCACGCGCGATTGGCCTCCTTCGGGAAGTCGATCTTCACGCCGACCACGCCGGCTTCCACCGCCTTGCGGAAATAGGCCTCGCGCTTCTCTGCCGTATCGACCTGGTTGCTGTGCACCCACAGCCAGATCTTGACGTCGCGCGACTTGGCATAGGCCACGACCTTGGCCAGCGAAGGCCAGGGCGTGGCCCAATGCTCCCAGCCCTCATCGACGAGATAATATTCGTAGCCTAGCTGCCGGGTCCAATCGACCCACTGCTCCTGATCGTCTTCTTTGGGGTCGCCGATCGCCATCCATTGCCAACTCGACCGGCCCGGCTTGATCCAGTCGGCCCTGGCCAGTTCCGCGCTGGGCGGCGGGTTGAGGTTCTGCACCAGCGTCGTGTTGACCAGATCGGTCAGCGTCCTTGCGACAACGGTGACGCGCCATGGCTGAACCACCGCGTTGTCCGTCGTCCAGCCCTGAGGGTCGGCATAGAGCTGCCCCTGGAGCGCCCCATCCGCGCCGCGCTGGAGCGCGAGATCGCCATAATCGTTGAGCGCGGCCTCGGTGATCGTGAGATAGACGCCGCCTACCCGCGCGGTCACCGGCATCCCGTACAGGTCGCCGCCCAGATCGGCCAGCGACAGCGTCCGGTAATGGCTCTCATAGCTGTAATCGAGCTTGTCGGCCCAGATCGTCGGATTGCCCGTGAGCATCCACGCCGATCGATCCGCTTCGACCTTGCGCCCCTTCCTGGGCGCCAGCCGCAGGCGCACGCCGACGCCGTCGTTCGCGACATGCAGATCGACCCAATAGGATTGGCCATGCGAGGTTGCCGTCACCGTTGCCTCGCGCGCATCGTTCACCGCGACATTGTGCGCGCCGAAGAAGCGGTAGGTCTCGTGCACCTGCCGAACCTTTGCGGCGCCCAGCGTCACGCCTTCGCCCAGCTCGGTCCCGTCGGCGCGGATCCCCAGCCGCGACGGCGCAAGCAATTGCTTGCCGTCGCGCAGGATGCGGTAATGCAGGTTTCCGCCGGGGGCCGAGAGCTCGGCGCGGAGGTGCCCGTCCGGGCTTTGCATCACGATCGGGGCCGCCGCCATGACGGGCGACACGCCCGCCAGCCCGCCACCAAATGCGGCGAGGACCATCAGCCTGTGGATTGTCGTTCTCATTATTCTTCCCCCCAGATATTTTTATACAATGGCGCGTTGGGTTGGCGGACGACGCGTATCAATCGCGATCGATGCGGGCACAAGCGGGGTGAAGACCGGTGCCTCCGCGACCGCCTCGACCAGGATCCGGCCCGGCCGGCGATCGGCCTGCACGATGACCTGCGCCAGGCCATTGAACAGCGACCGGCGCGGCTCCTTGTCGCTCTCATGGCTGTTCGGATCGCCGTTGCCGACGCCGATGATCTTGCCCGGGCCGGTGATGTGGAAAGCGATGCGGGTGTCGGCCCGCGGGATCGGCCTGCCGCGCGCGTCGAGCAGCTCCACCTTCAGCAGCGATACGTCCTGGCCGTCGGCGTCGATCACGCGCCGGTCGGCGCTCAGCCGGATCGACCGCGCCGGGCCGGTCGTCTCGCGCCGTTCGGTCAGCACGATGCGCCCACCTTTGCGCCCGCGTGCCTCGATCACGCCCGGTTCGTAGCGTGCTTTCCATTCGACATGGCCCAGCGCCGGCACTTTCTGCCAGCCCAGGCTGCGCCCGTTCACGCTCAATTCGACCTCGTCGAGGTTCGAATAGACCCAGACCGGGATTTCCTCGCCTACGCGATCCGGCCAGTCCCAATGGGGAAAAAGGTGCAGGCTCGGCGCCTTCCCCCACCAGGCCTTGTAGTAATAATAATAGTCCTTCGGGAAACCGCACATATCCACGATCCCGAACTGCGAATTGATCGACGGCCACCCATAAGGCGTCGGCTCGCCGCGATAATCGAACCCCGTCCAGGCGAAGCCGCCAGCCAGCCATTCGCGGCTGCCATAAACTTTCCACCATTGCTCGGGCGTCTCACCCCACGGCACGACGCCGTCATAGCTGTTGACCAGGTTGCGCTCGGCATCTTTGAAATACTCGCCCCGCGTCGAGATCGCGCTCGACGTCTCCGATCCGAAGACCGGCCGCGCCGGGAACTTCTTGTGGAAGCGATCGGGGAATTCGAGATTGTAGTTGAAGCCGATGATATCGAGCGGATCGGACACGCCTTGCTCGTTATCGCCGTTAACCGCCGCGCTGACGGCGCGGGTCGGGTCCAACCTGTGGCACGTTTCGACCATGGTGCGTGCAATCCGCGCGCCCTGCGGCGCGAGCTCTCCCTTTTGCAGCTGCCATTCCTCATTGCCGATCGACCACATGATGATTGAGGGCGAATTGCGGAAGCGCTTCACCATCAATTCGAGCTGGCGCAGCCCCTCTTCGCTCGAGCTCATCTGGCGCGTCTCGCACATCATCATCACGCCCATGCGGTCGCAGCTCTCGACCCATTCGGGCGTCGGCTGGTTGTGCGAAGTCCGCACCGCATTGCAGCCCATCCCCTGCAGCACCGTCAGCCGGAAACGCTGCAGCGCATCGGGCAACGCCGCGCCGAGGCCGGCATGATCGTGATGATTGCACGTGCCCTGGATCTTGGTCGGCACGCCGTTCAGGAAAAAGCCCTTGTCGGCATCGTAGCGCAGCGTGCGGATGCCGAAGCTGACGCGCTCGCCATCGCGCACATTGCCGTCGCCCGCGACCTTGACGATCGCGGTGTAGAGATTGGGCGTTTCGACCGACCAGAGCTGTGGCGCGGTCACGCGCGCGGAGGTTCTGGACGCAACCGACCCGTCCGCCTCGACAGTGACAGGCGCCGACGTGGCGCGCGCGACAGTACGGCCGGCGGGATCAAGGACCGTCCAGTCGACCGTCACATTGGCGGAGCGCTCGCCGTCATTCTCGACGATGGTAGCAAGGTCGAGCGTCGCCGCCCCCTGCTCCACCGTCGTCCGGATCACGCTGTCCCATTTGCCGAGATGGATTGGATCCATCTTGGTCAGCCAGATATGACGATAGATGCCCGCGCCTTCATAGAACCAGCCGTCGCCGAAGCTCGCGTCGACGCGCACCACCATATGATTGGCGCCGCCATATTTGAGCACGTCGCTCAGATCGAAGCGGAAAGAAGAATAGCCATTGTCGTTGCGGCCGACGAAACAGCCGTTCACCCAGACGACCGCGTCGCGCATCGCACCGTCGAACTCGACCCAGATGCGCCGCCCCTTGTCGCTTTCGGGAATGTCGAAGGTGCGACGATACCAGCCGACGCTGGTCTCGGGATAGCGCCGGCCGAGCGGCTTATAGCCGTGCGACTTCGAATTCCCGTCGCCCTGGACGCGATCGTCGTTGACGAAGGGCAGCTCGACCGCCCAATCGTGCGGCAGGTCCAATGCGCGCCAACCGCTGTCGTCGAAGCCCGATTTCGCGATCTTGAAATCGCCCGTTTTGGCGAAATCTCCCTGGCCCATGCCAAAGCCGAAATCCTGCGCCGGATCGCTGCCGTGCCCGAAGGCGAAACGCCAGCCGAAGTCGAGCAGCAGCTCCTCGCGCGGGGCGATTGCAGCCGCCGGAAGCGCCGCCTTGCCGGCCGTATCGCCAGGAGCTTCGGCGGCGACGGGTTCGAAGGGCAATGACAGAAGCGGCGTGCCGACCGCCAGACTGGAAGCAAGCAGGCTACGACGCGAGACCTGGGTCATTGGGACTCCTGGGAATTGCCAAATCAGGGAGCCGGCGGACTCATGACACAGCCGGCACTACGAAAGACACGACATCCTCTTAATTGTCAGACAAAATCAAATTTCATCTTTGAACGCAAGCGATCCTTGCCTGCACAAGCAGAATGATCGGCGCGAACTTGGTAGAATGAAGGGTGAAGGGCGCCATATGCGCGAGTCCCGACTCCCGAGCCGGAATCGGTGCTTTTTGCCCTTTGAATCAGACTGCCAGCAGATTGGCGGCAGTCTCGTCGCGATGCTTCTTCAAATAGCGCATAAACGGCGTGCCGCCGGTGCCGACGTCGGTGTCGTTGCCCGCCGATCCATGGTTCTGCTTGTGGATATAGCTTGCCGCATATTCGAGATGCAGCGAACGGAAGTCGGCGACCGCCTGCACCGCTCCGTTATAGGCCTCGGTCAGTCCGCGATCCCCGGCTTTGCTCACGAACCCGCGCACTCCGCTCTGCGCGCGGACATCATCGATAAAGCGGCGATGCGTGGGCGGGCGATAGATGTGCAGCTCGTCCAGATAGGCGCGTAGCGGGTCGGCCGCGTGGCCCACGCCTAGCAAGGCGTCCATTGAGGGCACGATCGAGGATTGCGATCCGGTTTGCCCGCGGAATGCCTGCGGCGCCCCCGCATAGCGCGCGACCCCTTCGTAGACCACGCCCTCGCCCAGCGCGGGATTGTCCTTCCAGCCGTGGATGTACGGCCGCACCCGCTGGAAATACATGTAGGGATCGCACTTCTCGGGCATGCGGTGAAAGATCGCATTGATGCCTTCCCAGATCGCCACGATCCGCTCCAGCAAGTCCCGCGCGGTCGCCACGTCGCGCGCCTGCGCGGCGTCGATTAGCGGCCCGAACAAGGCCAGTGCCTGCCCCGCCTGCGCCTCGATCCCGACATGGATCAGCACGAACCATGCTTCGTCGGTGCCGCCCGCGAATTTCTGGATCATGTAGATATTGTCGAGGCCGACGCCCTTCGCCGGATCGAGCATCGCCCAATTGTCGAGCACATAGCCGCTATATTGCAGCAAGGGCTGCTGCCCGAGCCGGTCCGCGACCGCCACCATTGGTACCGCCAGCGACGCCGGCAGGAACGCCACCGTCGGCTGCGCTCCCCAGATATAGGATTGCACCAGGAACGAATAATGGACCATCGCCATTCGCGCCTGCGCGTCATCCAGCCCGGCGAAATCCTGCTCGGTCAGCACGGGCAGCTTTTCCAGTATCTTACGCACCATCCCCGTCGGCAGGATCTCGGGCAGCCGCCGCGCGACGTCGCAGACCTCGTCAAACGCAACCGGCAACCTCACCGACACCGCATCATAATCGCACAGGAAACCGCGCTCGGGGGTGATGTCGTAGGTCGTCAGGTCCGCCAAGTTCATGATCCGCTCTCCATCGCGAAATGTCGAGCGCAATTCTATTCGGCTTGAGACCGAATTGGCTTGCGTATTGACGCGCCAGAGGGCCTCCTTCACAATTATCGGCAATCATGGACGCATTAGACGCAAAGATATTGCACGCACTGGAATCGGACGGCCGAATCAGTAACCTGCAGCTTGCCGAAAGGGTCGGCCTGTCACCCTCCGCCTGCCTGCGCCGCGTCCAGTCGCTGGAGGCCGACGGCGTGATCTGCGGCTACAAGGCGATCCTCGACCGCACCCGCTTGGGCGGCGGGCTCACCGTGTTCGTGATGGTGGGCCTGTCGGGCCAGCTCCAACGCGACGCCAAGGCGTTCGAGCAGGCGATGGCCGACGCGCCTGAGGTGCGCGAATGCCATAACGTCACCGGCTCGATCGAATATCTGCTGCGAGTCGAGGTGCCGGACCTGACGGCCTATAAGAGCTTCCATTCCGATACGCTCGGCACGCTGCCCCAGGTCAGCAGCATCACCTCCCACGTCTGCCTCGGCTCCTCGAAGGATCTCAGGGCTTAGACAACCCGCTAGCTCAATTGCGGTGCGTTACCCGATCGTGCAGCGATCAGGGGTCACGAGGGCGCGTCTGTCAGATGTCTGGGGCCCCGTGCCGCGACCGTCGCCACATTCAAGACCAGGGCCGGTTTCAAGGAGTTCAAGGTCGTGGAGAACAAGCTCCGATCCTCGTGGAAGTGAAGCCCACCTCAGGCGTGACCACTGGTCGGCGCCAGCAACCGCACATCCACGCCCGCGGTCGCGAAGGCGCGAGGCCAGCGTTCCTTGATCGGTGTCTCGAAGATCAGTTCCTCGCTGGCGCCGACCGAGAGCCAACCGTGGCGACGCATCTCCTCGTCCAGTTGCTCCTCGCCCCAACCCGCATAGCCAAGAGCGACCAGCCACCGGTCCGGCCCTTCTCCCTTCGCGATCGCGCGCAACACATCCAGCGTGGTGGTCAGCGAGATCGTGTCGGATACCGGCAAAGTATCGTCGCCGTGCCAATCCGGCGAATGGAGCACGAAGCCGCGCTGCGTCTCGACCGGGCCGCCCTGATGGATCGGCGCGTCGGGTGCGACGCCGGGCTCGATATTCAGTTGCTTGAGCAGCACATGGAGCGTGATGCCGGGCACCGTTCGCCCGATGCCGACGCCCATCGCGCCGTCGGGCTGATGCAGGACCATCGCGATCACCGCCTGTTCGAAGCGCGGATCGCCGATCCCGGGAAGCGCCAGCAACAACTCGCCGGCGAGCGAGGCGAAGTCACCCGTTGCCATGGGACTGTTATAGGGATCGGTCACGATCAAGCCAACCGCTCCGCGCCCCTTCCGGGTTCCACGGCGGCCTGTTAGGGGAACAAGAAAAGGAGAAATCATGATGACGATCGCAGTTGGCGACGCCTTGCCCGCGGCCACCTTGGTCAAGATGACCGCCGATGGGCCCGAAAAGGTAGAGACCGGAAATTTTTTCGCCGGACGGCGCATCGCGCTCTTCTCGGTGCCGGGCGCGTTCACGCCAACCTGCTCAGCCAAGCATCTGCCCGGCTTCATCGACAAGGCTGACGCGCTCAAGGCCAAGGGGATTGACGAGGTGGCGGGGACTGCCGTCAATGACGCCTTCGTGATGGGCGCGTGGGGCAAGAGCGCGGGCGCGGACGGCAAGGTTACCTTGCTCGCCGACGGCAATGGCGATTTCGTGAAGGCGCTCGGCCTCGATTTCGACGGCAGCGCCTTCGGCATGGGCACGCGCGGCAAGCGTTTCGCGATGGTCGTCGACGACGGCAAGGTCGAGAAACTGTTCGTCGAGGCGCCGGGCGAGTTCAGGGTCAGCTCGGCCGATTATATGCTGGCGGAGCTCTGATGCCGTCCCAGCAGAGTCTCGCTTATGTGGATGCGCTCGACGCGCTGTACCGGGAATCGGTGACCGCGCTGCGCGGCGCCTTGTCGCGCTATATTGCGAGCGGGGAGCGTCCCGATCCGGCTGCACGCGCCGCCGGTGCCTTCTGCTATCCCGAAATCCGCGTCCGGTATGACGGCTCGCCCTCGGCCACCGCGCCTGGCCGTGCGTTCGGACGGCTGCACGTGCCTGGCGACTATGCCGTCAGCGTGACCCAGCCGGCACTGTTTCGCGACTATCTCGCCGAGCAGCTCGATTATCTGGTCGCCGATTATGGGGCCGAGGTCAGCGTCGGGCGCAGCAACGAAGAAATCGCTTATCCTTATGTACTGGATGCCGAGATCGACCTGACCGGCGCGGCCGCGGTCGAACTGGCGCGGATCTTTCCGGCGACCGAGCTCGCCCATATCGGGGACGAGATAGCCGACGGTCTCGCCGTCACCGGCGTCGGCCCGCGTCCGCTCGCCCTGTTCGAAGCAGGCAGGACCGACTTCAGTCTCGCCCGCCTGCGCCACTATACCGGCACCCCCTCCGCGCACGTACAGAAGTACGTGCTGTTCACCAATTACCATCGCTACGTCGATGAATTCGTGGCGTGGGCCTGCGACGAGCTCAACGCGGGCAAGGGCTATACGATGCTCAGCGGCGCGGGCGGGCTCGAGATCCGCCCGGGGGATTCCGATCCCGCGCGCGCGGTTGCGGACAGCGCCTGGCGGCGGCACCAGATGCCGGCCTATCACCTGGTAGCGCCCGACCGCTCCGGCATCACGCTCGTCAATATCGGCGTCGGCCCGTCCAACGCCAAGACGATCACCGATCATCTCGCGGTGACGCGTCCCGAAGCCTGGCTGATGATCGGCCATTGCGGCGGGCTCAGGCCCAGCCAGCGGATCGGCGATTATGTGCTGGCGCATGCTTATCTGCGTGACGATCACGTGCTCGACGATGTACTGCCGCCGGAAATTCCGGTGCCTGCCATTGCCGAAGTCCAGCTCGCGCTCGACCGTGCCGCCGAGCGCGTCTCGGGAGAGAGCCGCGAGCAACTGAAGTCGCGCCTGCGTACCGGCACGGTCGTTACCACTGACGATCGCAACTGGGAGCTGCGCTACACCAGCTCGGCCTTGCGCTTCAGCCAGAGCCGCGCTGTCGCGATCGACATGGAATCGGCGACGCTCGCCGCGCAGGGATTTCGTTTCCGCGTTCCCTACGGCACCTTGCTGTGCGTCTCGGACAAGCCGATCCATGGCGAGATCAAGCTGCCCGGCCAGGCCAATCGCTTCTACGAACGCGCCATCGCCGAACATCTGCGCATCGGCATCGCCGCGATCGACGAGCTTAAGCTCGCCGGCGACCAACTCCACAGCCGCAAGCTCAGGGCCTTCAACGAACCGCCCTTCCGCTGATCGCCGACCCGCACGGCGGAAGCGCATATCGACTACGTGGCGCTTGACGACCGGCGCCATCAGCCGTCTTATGTCCGACAAAACAACAAGCTGCGGCGGCGTGATCGCGGCAAATATCCGTATCCGTGCGCGGCTTACGGGTCGAACGGGAGAGAGATATGTCGGACTATAATGCGCGCGCTGGCGGTCTGAACCGGCGATCGGCGATGCTTGCTTCGATGGCGGGTGTCGGCCTTGCCGCCTCTGCGGGTGCGATCGCGGCTCCGCGACGGGCGGCACCCGGGTCGCACTCTTCCGGAACATGTCTCACGCCGCATAGCGCGATCGCGAAAACGCAATATGGTCCCGTCCGCGGCTACCTCGATGAGGGCGTCTATACCTTCAAAGGCATTCCCTACGGCGACACGACGGAAGGCGCGAACCGCTGGCTGCCGGCCAAGCCGCCCAAGCCCTGGACGGACGAATATCACGCGCTGGCCTACGGCGCGAACTGCCCGCAGACGCTGCACAATTTTCGCGCCAAGGAACATACGTTTCTCCAACAATGGACCGATGGCTTCCTCGGCGAGGATATGCTCAAGCTGAATATCTGGACGCCGTCGCTCAGCGGCAACCGCCCTGTGATGGTCTATTTCCATGGCGGCGGCTTCAGTTTCGGATCGTCTTACGAACTCGCTTCGCACGACGGTGCGCAGATGGCGCGCAACCAAGATGTCGTGCAGGTTTCGGTCAACCATCGGCTCAACATTCTGGGCTTCTTCGACCTCTCGGAAATCGGCGGCGCCCCCTACGAAGATTCGGTCAATGTCGGCATGACCGATCTCGTCGCTTCGCTGCGTTGGGTGCGGGAAAATATCGCGCGCTTCGGCGGCGATCCCGACAGGGTGATGATCTATGGACAGTCAGGTGGCGGATCGAAGGTCACGACGCTGCTCGGCATGCCGGCGGCGCAGGGCCTGATCCACCGCGCCTCGATCCAGTCGGGCGGCGGCGGCAACATTCCTGCCGCGGATCAGTCCCGCGAGCTTGCACGCCAGACGATGAAGGAGCTTGAACTCGGGCCGAAGGATCTTGAATCGCTGCAGAAGATGGAATGGTCCAAGCTGATGGCCGCGGGCAATGCGGCGGCGGCCAAGATCAACGGGCCGGCGCGCGGGCCGGGCGGGCTCGGTTTCCCGTTTACGGGACCGCCGCGTGTCGGCTGGGCGCCGACGCTGGACGGCAAGAATATCAACCTCCGTTCCTATCAGGATGCCGCACCCGACGTGTCGCGGAATGTGCCCGTGCTGATCGGCTCGGTCAGCGAGGAGAGCATGTCCTACAGCTCCAACCCGACCGAGGAGCAGTGGCGCCAGAACCTCACCAAGAGCTTCGGCGCCGAGAAAGCCGACATGCTGATCGCGGCGATGAAGCATGCGCATCCAGAGAAAAGCATCCGTACCTTGTCTTATGGCGTCGGCGGCTATGGCCAGCGCAACAACGTGCAGCGGATGGTGAAACTGAAGCACGGCCAGCATGCCGCGCCGGCCTACCAATATTGGTTCACCTGGCAGTCTCCGCAGCTCGATGGCCAATGTGGTGCCTGGCACACCGCCGAGCTCGCTTTCTGCTTCGACAATACCCGCCTTTGCGCACAGGGCACGGGTAACACGCCGGAGGCGCAGGCCGTGGCCCGGAAGATGAGCACGGCCTGGGCCAATTTCGCGCGCACCGGCAATCCCAGCCAGCCCGGTCTTGCATGGACGCCCAGCGATCCCGACCGCTGCCAGACGATGATCTTCGACAATCATTGCCGGATGGAGGATGATCCCGACGGCGCGGTGCGCCGGATTCTGCTCACCTGACCGTCCCGGCGAACGCTCAGGCCGTCGGCGTATCCTGGGGCTGGTCGGTTCTCGCCGCCGGCGGCCAATGGTCGATCACGGTGCGGTTGCGGCCTTCGCGCTTGGCCTGGTAGAGCGAGCGATCGGCGCGCTCCATCGCGTCGCGCAGGCTGAGCGTATCGGCGCTCAGCTGCGCCACCCCGAAGCTGGCGGTGATCGAAGGCAAGGCAACGCCGTCCTCGTTGGGAAGGGCCACCAGCCCGCGGACATGCTCGACGCGCTGATAGAGCTCGAGAGCATCGACCCCCATTGCCATCAGCACGAACTCCTCGCCGCCAAGCCGCGCGAGCAGGTCGCCCGGCCGGATCGCTGTGCCGAGCATCTTGGCGAACTGGATCAACACCGCGTCACCCGTGGTATGGCCGTAACTGTCGTTGATGCCCTTGAAACTGTCGATATCCGCAATCGCAACCGCGGCACGATCGCGGCCCTCGGCCTTGAGCTTGGCGATCAGGTGGGGCGCGGCCTCGTCGAAGCCGCGCCGATTCCACACGCCGGTTAGCGGATCGGTCCGGGCCAGCCGTTCGAGCACGATCCCGAAATCCTGGTTGAGCAGCAGCACCGTGGCCAGTCCCAGCCCGACATAGGCGGCCGACGATCCCAGCGCGATGAAGGAGATCGCCTGATTGGTTTCGTGCTCGATGAACACCAGCCCGACGACCAGCACCAGATTGGCCGCGGCGAACGTGACCAGAAGCGCGGTCGCATACCAGTCGAAGCCGCGATGCTTGCGCGTCCGGCGCGGTCCGACAGCCACCGCGGCGAGCATCAGGCCGATCCCGTTCAGCAACGCGATCGTCGCGGGAATTTGCTGCCGCATGACGGGCGCCAGGTCCTGCAACAGGCTGATCGACAGCGCGATCCCCGTCCAGATCGCGCCCAGCGCGGCCGCCCGGTCGGGCCGTCCCCCACGCTGGCGCAGCCCGTGGACCAGCAATAGTGCCGCCGCCAGCCAGCACAGGCTGGGCGTGGCTCCGGGCAAGGGTGCAACATCCAGCACGAACGTCGTCCCCAGCACCGACAGCCAGCCGATCATGATCGCCGCGAACGCGGCGCCCCAGCTCATCGCATGCGTCGCCTCGCGCCGCCGCCGCCAGATGGCAAGCAGCGCTCCCGCGAACAACCCGCTGATCAGAAACGGGGTGCAAAGGATCGCGACCAGAATCATGGGTGGCGCCGTGGCAGCCTTATCGCTGCAACAATTTGGCGCAGAAGGTGCCAGTCATCGCGCCCATGTTCGTCTCAAAGACCATGACGCCTCTTAAACGATGAGTCGTTAAATCCTCGTCACGAACGCGCGAGAAGCTGGAATCCTGCCAAGAATTTGAAATGTAAATCATCACCCACACAAACTCCCCCCAATGAGCTTGCGGGATTTAGGAGAGCGCGGATACCGACTAAGGTCAAGAGCGTAACCGCCCGGTTAACCACTAATCTTCCGAGAGAAAATCCCTGATCGCGCGGCCGAGCGCAGGTTGCAGCACCGCCGTCATATGGTTTCCGGGGATTTCGACGAGCTCACCGTGCGGCAGCAAATTTGCCAGCTCCGCCGACGACCCATTGTCGTGATCCTCAATGCCCGACAGGATCAGGGATGGCACCTCGACCGCCTCGATCTGCGCGCGCAATGTCGCGACGAACGTGTCGAGCAGCGGCAACATTGCCAGTGGATCGCCGCCCGTCGTTTTGAGAAACGCCTCCGCCATCCAGGCACCCGATCCGCGCGTATGCCGGCCGAGCCCGGTCAGCACGTGCCGGAAGAAATCGCGGCGCTTGTTGGGATCTAATATGCCTTCCAGGCCCATACCCGACAGGATCGCCTTGCGCGGTGTCGCTGTGCCGCGTGCCAACATTCGCAGCACGGTCCGCCCGCCCAGAGAATAGCCGCCCAGATCGTAATCGGTCAGCGCAAGGTGGCGCACCAAAGTCTCGCCATCCTCCGCCAGCACGTCGGCGGGATAATAAGCCGCGTCGTGCGGCGCCGCGCTCATCCCATGCCCGCGCAGATCGGGCATGATCACGCGATAGCCCGCCTCCGTCAGTGCTTGCGCATGACCGTAGCGGATCCAGTTGACCCAACCGTTTGAAAACAGACCGTGGATCAGGACAACGGGGCGCCCCTCCCCCATCTCGCGATAGGCAAGGTCGAGCCCGTCATGGCTCTTGAAATAGGTGACGGGAAAATCAGTCGGGGAGCTTGCCAACAGCCTTCATCCAGCGATCGGTGACATTGGGATTTTGATCCGAGCGGAAGCCCGGCAGGTGCGACGTGTCCTGCCAGGCAGGCAATATGCTTTCGGTCGCATAATTGTGACCGGACGGAAATCATGCGGGTCGTCAAACGAGCCCAAGGTGATGTCCATGCTGGTCGCGCCCTCGACGAACTTGAAACCAAGCGGCGTGCCGCATGTCCGGCAGAAAGGCCGTTCCGCGATCGGAGAGGAGCGGTACCAATCCGGCACGGTTTCCCAGACGAGCTTGTCGAGCTGGACGCTTACGAAGGCGATCGACGCGCCGCCGGTCGCATGGCGGCACATCTTGCAGTGACAGAGATAGGCGTCATCATTGTCGACCGTCACCCGATAACGGATACGTCGGCACTGACAGCCGCCGGTCAGGTCTTTGGCCATCGCCGGGCGTTGGCACCCAATGCCCGTGCTGGCAAGTCGGCGCGGCCCGTGCCACGGCGCTTCGATGGCTTCCTCCAATCATTTCGACGCGATCATCCTCGGCGCGGGCGGCGCGGGGCTGATGTGTGCGGCGGTCGCCGGCCAGCGCGGTCGGCGCGTGCTGCTGGTTGATCACGCGTCCGAGGCGGGCCGCAAAATCCTGATCTCCGGCGGCGGCCGCTGCAATTTCACCAACCTTGACGTGGCGCCCGACCGCTACCTGAGCGCCAACCCTCATTTCGCGCGCTCCGCGCTCAGCCGTTACACTGCGTCCGACTTCATCGCGTTGGTCGATCGCTACGGCATCGCCTGGCACGAGAAGACTTTGGGCCAGCTCTTCTGCGACGGTTCGGCCAAACAGATCGTGGCGATGCTGCTCGATGAATGCGCAGCCGGCGGCGTCACCTTGCACCTGGGCGATGCGATCCGCGACGTGGCGCATGCCGACGGCCAATATCGCGTCGATTATGGCGAACGCAGTGCGGCCGCACCGGCGCTGGTGATCGCAACCGGTGGCCCCTCCATCCCGAAATTGGGCGCGACCGGATTCGCGTACGATCTCGCACGCCGGTTCGGGCTCAAGGTGGTCGAACCGCGGCCGGCGCTCGTGCCGCTCACTTTGCCTCAGGACGAAGCTCTGTTCCACTCGCTCGCCGGGGTAGCGACGCCGGTCGTGGCGCATGCCGGCGGCGCATCGTTCGCGGAAGCCGCTTTGTTCACGCATCGCGGCCTGTCCGGCCCGGCGATTCTGCAAATCTCATCCTACTGGCGGCATGGCGGACCGATCGAGGTCGATTTCCTCCCCGGCCAGAAGGGGTGGCTTATCGCTGCCAAACGCAGTCGTCCGCGTGCGAGCTTGCGATCGGTGCTGGGCGATCTGCTTCCCGACCGTCTGGCCGAGGCGCTGGCGGAACGGATCGCGCTCCCCGGCGCGCTCGACGAAAAACGCGATGCAACATTGTCGGAGATCGAGCGACGGCTCGCCAACTGGACGTTCCATCCCAACGGCACCGAAGGCTTCGCCAAGGCAGAAGTCACGGTCGGCGGAATCTCGACCGATGGCCTGTCTTCAAAAACGATGGAGGCCCGTAAAACCCCGGGCCTCTACGCGATCGGCGAAGCGGTCGACGTCACTGGCTGGCTCGGCGGCTACAATTTTCAATGGGCCTGGGCCAGCGGCTGCGCCGCGGGGCAAGCTTTGTAACTCAAAAGCCCTCTCCCCTGTGGGAGAGGGTTGGCAGAGGGGTAGCGAGCACAGCTCGCTTCGAATTCGTCCCCAGGGACATCCAGCCC
>Ga0207640_10000059_pt1 | contig 90901 bp, 94 predicted proteins | sample KBSCornC42_FD_184300 | JGI IMG/M metagenome (GOLD analysis project Ga0207640, IMG submission 184300) | Corn rhizosphere microbial communities from Kellogg Biological Station, Michigan, USA - KBS Corn C4-2 (SPAdes) (version 2) | ecosystem: Host-associated > Plants > Roots > Rhizosphere > Soil ... | reverse complement strand
TGGCAAGAAAGGCCTGATCGAAAACTCGGTTGATATCTGCCGCCACAAGCGCCGGGCCAGCTTTGAATTCAGGGCCCAGAACGGGATCAAGCGCATCTCCAACCCGTTCATCGCGACCAGCTGCGGGAAGAAGAAGTAGCGCTACTAGCGCTAGATACTCAGCTATTCTTGACCGATACCTCCTCGGTCTGTTAGGAAGGGTCCTAACGCAAATCCGGCACCCCTCTGAGGGTGCCGGGCAAAGGAGGAAGAATGAAGCACCTAAAGACCCTGGGGGCTGCCCTTATCGCGGCCGCCGCCCTGACGGCGCTGTTCGGAGCCGGCTCGGCATCTGCGACCGTCATCTGCTCGACAACAGCGGACCCCTGCCCCGCAGGACAGGCATGGCCCAATGCCACCGTCCTCGACTGGAGTATCCCCTCGGGGAGCTCGATCGTCCTGAAAGACACATCCGGCAACACGCTCGACTCATGCACCACCTCGACAATGGAGTGGGAAATCACCAACACAGGCAGCGCGACGGAAACAGTCACAGGTAAGTACAAGGAACCCCTGAGCTCCACAGGGACAACCTGGGGTGGCTGCACCTTCACGACGACCACCCTCAACGCCAGTGCAAAGTGGAAAATTCACAAGATCGCCGGCACCTCCAATGGCACAGTCACATCTGATTCGGCCATCGAATGGACAACAAACACCGCCCTCTTCGGCAGCTGCATCTACGGGGTCGCTTCGACAACGGATATCGGCACGATCACCGAGGGCATAGGCACCGGAACTAAATTCAACGTCAACGCGGTTGTCACGCGGTTCGGCAGCAACTTCGCCTGCCCGGCTACCACGAAAATGACGGCCACCTACGTGCTCACAACCCCCAGCAGCACAACACTGTCGGTCTCGGAATCCGGCAGCTGAGTTAGATCCGATAGTTCGACAATCTGCAGCCGCCCTTCGGGGCGGCTGCTTAACGCATCTGGTCAAGTGCCGGAGAGAATCTCTCTCGAGGGAATCCCGATTACTTCGCCTTCGAAACGCTTCTTCGTCCCGTAGACGAGCCAGGTCGTGTCGATTTCACCGATGTCGAGATCGAGGCGCAGCTCGTCCCTGTGCTCTTCGAAGTGCTCCATGTGGGTCAGGCCCGAGTCGTAGCGTCCCCTCAGGAGCTCTTCCCCGACGACCGGCTTCGAAACGACGTCGATGATCTCGTCCCACTGAGAGAGATCGACGTAGCCCTTGGTCGCAGGCACGATCCCGAGCGAGCGGGGCTCCTCGACCTCGCGGCGGGTCAGCACCACCAAGTGCTTGGTCGGATAGATGAAGGTGTCGACCACGAACACCTCCTGCCAGTAGCGCTCGGTGACCTCGTGGACCTTCGGATGGGCGCTGCACTGGATCAAGAACGTTCCCTCCTCCCCCCGGATCCGCTCCAAGCCGTCGAGGAAGTCGCCGATGAACTCGATCTCGTAGTCGTCGATGCCCTGGAAGGCCATGTAGCGGTGCACTGCGCGCTCGTGGCAGGTCCCCTCAGGCCCGAGGGTGACCAGCTTCAGCTTTCGACCATGCCCGGCGTAAGAAGACATTTAGACCATCATACCTGAGCAATAAAGCTGGGCAAACGCGCTCACCACGCGGATTCCTTGACATGGGTTCCCTCTTACTTTAAGTTCGATGTCTGGCGCGCCAGGGACGCGCCCGGACCTAGCAATGTGGGGACCGGAGGGGAACAAAAGAGGACGTCAGCCCGCGCTACGGCAACGGGCCTACACCCTCTGTCGGCGTGCTTACGCCGCATGTTCCGCGACCAGAACGTCGCTTGTGGACGCCAGCAATCGTCAAACCACTAGGGAGGAATAGATGCTCTCTCGCATACACGACAAGCTCGGCACGGCCGGTCTGGTTGTAGCGGTCATCGCGTTGGTTGCCGCACTCGCCGGGACCGCGATCGCCGCCAGCGGTCTCAACAGCAAGCAGAAGAAGGAAGTCAAGAAGATCGCCAAGCAGTTCGCTGGTAAGCCGGGGCCGGCTGGCGCCAAGGGCGATACTGGCGCCAAGGGCGACGCTGGCCCGGAAGGTAAACAGGGCCCGGAAGGTAAACAGGGCCCGGAAGGTAAACAGGGCAATACCGGCGAAGCCGGAGTATGCAGTGAAGGAAACCCGAACTGCGTAGCCCCTTCCGGAGCTACCTTCACTGGCGCTTGGGGAGTCGCGGGTAGCGAAGGCGATTTCGCGTTTGCAGCGATCTCCTTCCCACTCCAGGTCTCTCCCGAACCGACGGCCCTGATCGCCTACTCTCCCGAACCGGGGAAGACGCTCGGCGTTGAACTGAAAGACGAAGCGGCGGGTTTCTTCGGTCCAAAACCTCCTTTTGAAAGCCCAGAAGCACAGGAAGAAGACGAAGAAGCCTACGCAGAAGCCTGTCCGGGGAGCGCGAGCGCGCCGGCGGCGGCACCCGGGTTCCTTTGTCTCTACGGAGCTAAAGAAAAATCCGTGGCCAACCCGTTGTTCGTCGCCTTCGGCGGCGGAGCCGAACTAATCGAAGCGGCGAACGAATTCGGCGTCGCCGTCCCCTACAAAATCAACGCCGCAGGCGGTTTCGCCCGTGGCAGTTGGGCAGTTACCACCGAATAGAGGTACTTGCTGCGCCGGGGATGCTGCCATCCCCGGCGCAAGCCGTAACGCAATCCCGGCGATAGGCACCGGGCAGATGATTATCGCTGATCTTGAAGCATTTGCGACCAGCAACCGCTAAGCTTTTCCCTCTTTAGTCAAAGCATTACAAAGGGGAAATGGTGAGCAAGGGAGCGATCGGATCATTCGTGGGGCTGGCCGTACTGGTCGTCCTCGTGGCGGCAGGTTGCGGAGGCGGGGGCAGTGACGAAACTGTGACCAAGGCCGACTTCGTCAGGCAAGGCAATGCTGTCTGTGGGAAATGGCAGCAGGCCCGAACCAGCGCCTTCAGCGAAGTCAACCAGAAATTCAAACCGCCGATCACGCAGGCGAAGCGGGAAAAAGCGGTGCTAATCGTTCTGAAACCCTATGAAGACGCCATTCAGGGACTCAAGGAACTTGATCCTCCGGCCGGAGAAGAGGAGAAGGTCGAAGCGATGATCAAGTCCATGGAAGAAGGATGGGCTCAAGCGCAGGCTGACCCAGGCTCACTGATCAGCAGCGGCGTTGCCTTTGCCAAGTCAAACAAGCTTCTCGAAGACTACGGCCTCAAAGAATGCAAGGTCTGAGGCGATCTTGACCTGAGCGTTGCGCCGACCGCGAGGTTGAGCGCGTTGGGCGTAGCGCTCCATCAGCTCCTGATCTCCTAGGAAGCGAAGGGGTGTCGAGCAACGAACTTGCGGGGATCGGCCCAGGCGCGCTGCCAGCGCGGTCCTGAGACCCCCGGCGGATTTCCCCTCGTATCGAAGCGGAGGCCGGCAACCACCATGAAAACGTGCTGGGCGTTCGCGTAGACGGTGATCCATTTTCCCGGCCCCGGTTCCCCCCAGCTTGCGAGCTGTCCGGAGACCATCGTCACGTCGAGTAGTCCAGCGCCATGGAGGGCGTAGCCGACCGCTCCTGAGCAGTCATAGCCGCGGCTGAGCCAGCTGAGGTGCCCGCCGCCCCAGACGTAGGGCCGGTGGCGGATCTGGTTCGCCGCGGTGATTACCCGCTTGACGGTCGCGGGAGCGCCGGGCGGTGCGATCGCCCGCCCGTGCACCAGGCTCGCTCCGCAGTTGGCGGCAGTTCTGACCGCGCCCTCGGGTACCGGCATGCAGCCCGCGCCCCAGGGGACGTTGGCGGCTGTCGACTGCGCCGCCGGCTCGAGCAGGACCAGGGCGAAAAGAAGGGCGGCCAGTCGGCCGCCCTTCATGAATCTCCGTTGTCTCAAGGACTACTCCTTGGGACGTTGCGAGCCTCAGGTTCCGGTGCAGGTCCGGATGATGCCGGCCGAGACCTTGGTCCCGTCGGCGAAAATCGCGTTTGCGTGGGCCTGCAGCTTGCCGTCCGGGCATTTCGCGGCGAGGACCTTTTTCTTGTTGCCGACTTTGAGGCTGAATGAGGTTACCGAGCCACTGCCGCCAGCGATCTTCGGGATCGAGGCGACCGACAGCAGGCCGTAGCGGCCTTTGTGGATTTTTTTGATCTTCACCGTGGTGACGATCGCGGCCGGGGTCGGAACCGTGATGTAGGCGTGGATGAAGAGCGTGGTCTTCCCGCCGGAGGTGCCGCCGTTGAAGACGAGCAGCTTCGAGCTGACCGGGATCGGGTTCTGTTCAGGGAACTGGATCTCGACGTTGGTCGTACCCGTGCCGATGATGGCGCTCTTGCAGACTTTTTCCGCCGCCTTGGTGTCGCGCGACTGCAGTTTCCCGGAGGTGCAGGCCGGGACGCCCTTGGTGTTGATCGTCCCGTTCTTGTCGGTTTCGACTTCGACGGTTTTCAACGCCGGCGGGTGGGTTCCGTCTTTGGTCTGGATCTTTCCGCTCGTCGAGAGGACGATCGGAGCCAACTTATTCTTCGGCAGCTTGCTGGGGCTGAAGTCACCGTCCACCGTGAATTTGATGTTTCCTGCTTCGGCCGTAACCGGTCCCCCGCCAGCGGCGCTGGCGATGCCCGCGACACTTACGGCGATCAGGCCAACAAGGGCCATCGTCAACATTAGGTACTTACGCATATCCCGTTACCTCTCCTTTGGGCCTGCCCGTCCCTGGGCCAGTGCCATTGGAAGCTTGAACTTCTATTCAGCGGGTCAAACTACCACTCGACCCCTGTTCGTAAACCCATCGATGCGCGAAAAGGAGCGGCTTCTTGCAGGAGTCAGGAGTGCTGCATCGAGTCTCGAGCGACGCTCTCGCTCTGCGGCGCCCCTCGGCGCCAAGGAAAGGAAGCGCAATCCAAAATCAGAACGGCCGTGACTGCTCGATGATTCTTATTCTAAACTGAGGATCTATGGGGGGCAGACGGATCTCGGGGAGCACCTGTGTGCTCATCCTGCTGGTTTTCGTTCTGAGTGGTTGTGGCGGTGGCTCCAGCAGCTCGACCGAGGCAGCCGAAAACGAAGCGCGCCTTTACCCGTGGATCAAGGGCCCCACCCGAGAGTTCCTCGAACCCGGAGGAGACAACATCGTCCAGACGTTCGGCCGGGAGGGGACCAAGGCCGAACGCGAACGAGCTTCGGAAACGATCGAAGCGTGGATGCGCGCCCGCGCGGTTCAGGATTGGAAAAAGGACTGCAGCTACTTCTCAAAGAGCTACAGCACAAACATCACCGACGACGCGCATGGCGTCACTGGCGGGAAAGTAAAGAATTGCCCCCAGGCCCTCGCCTATTTCAAACACAATGCCTCAGGCGATTACGTCAACAACCTCAGCGGACCCATCGACAGCCTGCGGGTCGGCCTCTATAAGGGCCAGCGAAACCAGGGCTATGCCCAATACCACGGAAACGACGGCAAGGATTGGATCGTGCCGGTCGAAAAGAACGGTGGGCGCTGGAAGGTCTCGATCGCCTCCCCGATCGAACGCAACAAGTAGCTGCCGGTTCTCCTCAGTCCTCCAGCCAGATCACTTGCTCGCGGTCGGGGCCGACGCCCACGAGGCGGACCGGCACCCCGACAAAATCGGCGATGAAGCCTAGGTAGTCGCGCGCCTCCTGCGGTAGGTCCGAGGCGCTGCGGCAGGAAGTTAGGTCGAGGTCGAATCCCGGCAGCTCCTCGTACTCCGGCTCTGCGGAGTGGAGGATCGACTGGTGGTAGGGGAAGGTGTCGAGCACGGCGCCCTCCTTGGAGCGGTAGCGGACCGCGACGCGCAACGGGCCGATGCCGCTGAGGACGTCGAGCTTGGTGATCGCCAGCGCGTCCATGCGGTTGAGGCGGACCGCGTAGCGGAGCGCGATCAGGTCCATCCAGCCGCAACGCCGCCGCCGGCCGGTGGTGGTGCCGAACTCGTGTCCGCGCTGCAGCATTTGCTCGCCGACGTCGTCGAAGAGCTCGGTCGGGAAGGGGCCAGCACCGACCCGGGTCGCGTAGGCCTTGGCGATCCCCCAAACCTCATCGATGTCCTTCGGTCCGATCCCGGCGCCGACGCAAGCCTCGCCGGCGATCGGGTTGGACGAGGTGACGAAGGGATAGGTGCCGTGGTCGAGATCGAGCAGGGTCGCCTGGGCTCCCTCGAAGATCACCGTCTCGCCGCCGTCAAGCGCCTCCCAGCAGAGGCGGGCGGTGTCGGCGATGTGAGGCTCGAGCCGGTGGCCGAAGCTGACGTGTTCCTCGACCATCGCGTGCAGGTCGAGGCGGGGATCCGGCACCTGCACTGACTCCTCGATCGGCTTCGCGTCCTCGCCCGCCTCCTTCAGCCGTTTGCGCCGCTGCACCGAGAGTTCCCGCAGCGCCTGCTGCTTGGGCTCCAGGGCGGCGCGGATCTTCGTCCGCAGGATCTTCTCGTCGAGCAGGTCCTGGACGCGGATGCCCAGCCGCAGCGCCTTATCCGCGTAGCAGGGGCCGATTCCGCGCCGCGTCGTCCCGATCGAGTTCTTCCCCAGCTTCGTCTCGCCGGCCGAGTCGAGCAGTACGTGGTAGGGCATGATCAGGTGCGCGTTGGCAGAGAGCCTCAGGTTGCCGACACTGATCCCGGCGCGTTTGAGGTTGTCGATCTCCCCCAGCAACACCCGCGGGTCGACAACCACCCCGTTGCCAATCACGGAGGTCTTCTCCTCGTGGAGGATCCCGGAGGGGATCAGGTGGAACTTGAACTCCTCACCATCGCGGACGATCGTGTGGCCGGCGTTGTTGCCGCCCTGGAAGCGGACGATCGTGGTTGCCCGCTCGGCGAGCAGGTCGACGACCTTGCCCTTGCCCTCGTCGCCCCACTGGGCTCCAACTATGACCACGCCTGGCATCGCCGGGGCATTCTGACGCGGTCGGAGGTCGGGTGCGGCCAGCGTGCCGTCAGGCGACGCTGCGGATGCTGCCGTAGCGCCGGTCATCGCCGCGGACCTCGACCTCGTCGCAGATCTGGGTCAGGCGTGAGACCGTGCGGGAGCCGATCTGCTCCTCGAGCTCAGGATGAGGGAGGTTGGTCGTGATCAGGATCGAACGTTGCCCCTCGTAGCGCTCGTTGACCAGCGCGTAGAGCTGCTCGAGCACCCAGTCACTGCGTTTCTCGGCGCCGAGATCGTCGATGTGGAGCAGGTCAACCGAAGTCAGCCGCTCGAAGAACGATAGGTAGGAGTCGCCGCCGGGTTCGGAGTCGTAGGTGCGGCGGATCCGTGCGAGTAGCTTCGGCAGCGAATAGATGGCGACCGTCTTGCCGGCTTCGAGCGCCGCCTTGGAGATCAACATCGCGAGGGTCGTCTTGCCGGTGCCGGTGTCGCCGAAGAGCCAGAGTCCCCGGCCCTCCTGCAAGCGTTGGTCGAGGTTGTCGACGAACGCCCTTACTTCGTTGACGGCGATCTTCGTCTGCAGATCCCGAGCCATGTCGGAGACCGGCGGCCGGTCAAAGGAGACGCCCCGGTACCGCGGCGGGATCACCGACGAGATGCCGCGGCTGCGCCCCTTGTTCAGTCGCTCCGCCCGGCACTCGCAGGGGCGGGCGACGTCTTCGGGCCCGAGGATCCAACCCGACCCGTCGCAGACGCCGAGCGGGCAGGCCTGTTCGCGGAACGGCTCCGAGCGCGCAATCGCCGGCATCAGAACTCAGGCCCCGCGGCGGCGGTGTCGGCAAACGGCGGCTCTTCGCCCGCCGGCTGTTCGATCGGCGCTTCCTGGTGGGCGTGGTCGGCGAATTTCGGGAAGCGGTCGAGGAAGACCAGCTTCCTGGTTCCGATCGGGCCGTTCCTATGCTTGGCGATGATCAGGTCGGCCAGGCCGTCGGGCTCCTCGTCGGGGTCGCGGTAGTAGTCCTCGCGGTAGAGAAAGCCGACGACGTCGGCGTCCTGCTCGATCTGCCCCGACTCGCGAAGGTCGGAGAGCTGGGGCTTCGGCGGCGTCCGCTGCTCGGGCGCGCGCGAGAGCTGCGAGATCGCCACCACCGGCACCTCCAGCTCGCGGGCGAGGATCTTCAGCCCGCGGCTGATCTGGCCCACCTGCTCGACTCGGTTGGCGCGATGGTCGTCGGATCGCATCAGCTGCATGTAGTCGAGGATGATCAGGCCGAGGCCGCCGCGCTCCTGTTCCTGGGCGTGCAGGCGCCGCGCCTTCGCCCGCAGGTCGAGGATGCCGAGGTCGGAGGAGTCATCAAACCAGAGCGGCGCTTCCTCGAGCTCGTTGCAGGCACGCACTACCTTTGGCCAGTCGCGCTGGGAGACCTGGCCCTTGCGCAGCTTGTCGCCTGAGATCCGCGCGCGGCAGGCGATGAAGCGCTGGGCCAGCTCGACCTCGGACATCTCGAGCGAGAAGAAGGCGACCGGCAGCTGGCGCTTGACGGCGACGTTTTCGGCGATGTTGGCGACCAGCGCGCTCTTGCCCATTGCTGGCCGGGCGGCAACGATGATCAGGTTGCCGGGCTGGAAGCCACCGGTGATCGCGTCGATGTCGCGGAAGCCCGAGGGCGTCCCGGTCATCTCGGTCTCGCCGGTGGAGAGTTTCTCCAGTCGGTCGACCTCGTCGTGGAGGATGTCGGAGAGCTTTTTGAAGTCGCTTGCCTGCTCTTTGTGGGCGACTTCGAAGAGCAGTTTCTCGGCCCGCTCGGAGAGCTCCCGCGGTTCGCCGTCGCGCTCGTTGACCCAGCCCTGGATCTCCTGGCCGGCGCCGAGCAGCCGCCGCAGCAGCGAGTTCTGCTGGACGATCTCGGCGTAGTGCTTGGCGTTGGCGGCAGCCGGGACCTTTGCCGCCAGCTCGGAGACGTAGTGCCGCCCGCCGATCTCCTCGATCTTATTGCGCTGGGTCAGCGCCTCGCTGACGCTGAGCTCGTCGACCGGCTTCGAAACGGCATAGAGGTCGTGGACGACCTCGAAGATCTCGCGGTGCTTGTCGAGGTAGAAGTCGGCCGCGTTGAGCTTGACCTCGTCGATGACGCGAGTCAGCGTCGGCTCGGCGACCAGCATCGCCCCCAGGACCGACTCCTCGGCCTCGATGTTCTGGGGTGGGACGTGGGTCGTGGGGGGCTGGGGCATCGTTTAGGTATAGGCGCCCAGGCGGCGGATCCGGGGGGGACGGGGGCGCTCGTCAAGCAAACCAAAGGGAAGTCACGGTGGCGTGCGCCTTCCGTGCAAATCCCGGCGAAAGGAATTCACACTTCCGTGACTTTTATGCGGCAGTTCCGAAGGAGAGCTGGTGGGGGTGCGCCGGTGGAATCAAACCCTCCTGCTCTTGGCGGCGCTCGCCGCGACGGAGCATGCGCAGGGTGAGGATGGCGATGCTGAGGATTGCAGTGGCGCCGAGGCTGAGCTGGACGCTGAGCAAGCCTTCGCGGGTCCAGTAGACGTCGCGCAGGTCGAGCAGGAGGGCGGCCTCGTCGAAGGTGAGGCCGATGCCGGCGCCCATCGGGACCGCCAGCTTCTGCTCGAGCTCGTCGTCGTCGGTCAGCAGGGCGGCGGTGCCGGAGCTGAAGGCGAGCAAGATGCCGGGGACGAAGTGGTGGATGTGGCGGCCGCCGACGTGGACGTTGCGGAACGGCCCGCGGCCGTCGCGGATCGCCCAGGTCGAGAGGCGGACAGCGGCGAACGAACCAAGGAAGCCGGCTAGCAGGTTGAAGAGGACGGCTTCGCTGCGCGGCGCCTCGACGTAGCCACGGACGGCGACGCCGACGGTGTCCGCCGCCGCCGCCGGCGCCGATTCCAGCAGCGCTTCGGGATCGTGTGCCTCGCTCGCGCGGCGGGCGAACATGCGGCTGAACTGACCGGCGAGGACGGCGCCGGCAGCACCGAGGGAGACCGCGGCCAGGCCAACCGTCGCTCGCTCGGAGCGCACCCAGCCGGACCTGCGACGGCGGAGCGGGACTACTTCTCCTCGCTGATGATCGTCTTGACGGCAGCGTTGGTGCCGTCGGAGAGGTGGATCTCGACCATGAAGGTGCCGAGTTCGCGCAGCGGCTGCTCGAGCTGGACCTGTTTTTTGTCGATTCGCAGGTCGCGCGCCTCGCGCAGGGCGTCGACGATCTCTTTCGGGCCGACCGAGCCAAACAGCTTGCCGTCCTCGCCGGCCCGCTGGTGGATCGTGAGGACCGTTTTCGAGAGCAACCCGGCAGCTTCAGTTTCGCGCTCGCGGCGGGCTTCCTCGGCGCGTTCGGCTGCCTCCATCCGCCGTTTCGCCACCTCCAGCGCGCCGGCGGTCGCCGGCTGGGCCAGCTTGCGCGGGATCAGGTAGTTGCGCAGGTAGCCGGGGGCGACGTCGACGACGTGGCCGCGCTCGCCGAGCGACTCGACGTCCTGAAGCAGGATCGCCTGCGCCATCAGCGCTCTCCGACGTAGGGAAGCAGGGCGATCTCTCGCGCCCGCTTCACCGCCACCGAGAGCTGACGCTGGTGACGGCGGGAAAGTCCGGTGACCCGGCGGCCGCGCGTCTTCCCCTTGTCGGAGAGGAAGCGCCGCAGCAGGCTCAGGTCCTTGTAGTCGACGACCTCGGAGTTGACCCGGGTGTATTTGCGCGGACGCGCGCGCTCGGCACCACGCCTGCCGCCGCGCCGGGCGCCACCTCGGGATGAAGACTCGTTTGCTCTGGCCATCGGCCGGGCATGGTACAGGGCGCCGCTTGGCGGCGCCCTGTCACGTCATCTGCAAACGCCCCTAGAAGGGAATGTCGTCTTCTGACGGCGCTCCGCCACCGCCACCAGTGGGTGCCGGGGCGAAGTCGCTCTCATCCGCCGGGACGTCGCTCTGCGGCGGGGAGAAGCCGCCTCCACCACCACCGTTGCCGTTGCCACCGCCGCCCGACCCGTCGCGCGAGCCGAGGAACTGGACGGTGTTGGCGATGATCTCGACGCTCTGGCGTTTGTTGCCGCCCTGGTCCTCCCACTCGCGCCAGTCGAGGCGGCCTTCGACCGCCACCGGACGGCCCTTAGAGAGGTAGCTGGCGCAGTTCTCACCCTGCGCCCCCCAGACGGTCACGTCGAAGTAATTGGGCTTGTCGACCCATTCCCCCGTCTGCCCGTCCTTGCGGCGGCTGTTGACCGCCACACGAAGCTTGCAGACGGCGGTTCCACTACCAAGATGACGCAGCTCCGGATCACGGGTCAGGTTGCCGGTGATCACCACCACGTTCACGTTCGAAGCTGCCAAGGCACTCACTCCTCTGGAATCGGATATCTGGTTCCAGTCTAAGGAGGCGGACGGCGCGACTCTCCCCCCTGCGAAGGGGGTTTCCCGCAAACAGCGGCGCCCTTGCGGCGCTACTCCTCGGAGTCGTCGGGCTCGTCAGGAGAGTCGCCGCGATCCTCGCGGGCTCCCTGGGCGCTGCGCTCGCGCGGGCCGGGTGAGGCGGTGATGGCGGGCGGGACGATCACCGGCGCGTCGGGATCGACTTTGAAGATGCGGAAGCGGAGGACGCCGTCGGCGATCTTCAGGTTGTGGTCGAGCGAGTCGAGCAGCTCGCTGGCGGCCTCGAACCGCATCCAGCGGTAGTCCGCCTCGGTCCGGTGGTTGATCTCGTAGGCCATCTTCCGCAGGCCCCAGGTGTTCTCGTGTTTGAGGCTGCCGGAAGCCTCGATCTGCCCACGGGCCTCGACCGCCAGCGCGTCGCGCGCGGGGGCGTCGAGTTGGGGGTCCAGCATCAGGACCAGCTCGTATTCGCGTGGTGCGGCCAAAACGGCGAAGGACTATAGCGGCGAGGTGCCGCCGGAGGAGCCCCGCTCGGCGCCGGGATCGACCATCTAGTCTCTGGGCGTGGACTCCTCGCCGCTGATCATCGTCTCCAACCGCGGCCCGCTCCAGTTCGACCGCGACGAGAATGGCGAGCGCACGGTGCGCCGCGGCGGCGGCGGCTTGGTGACGGCGCTCTCGGGCTTGGTCTCCCACCGCGACGCGCTTTGGATCGCTTCGGCGATGAGCGACGAGGACGTCGCGGTCTCCGAGGAAGCGGGCGGGCCGATCGAGCAGGAGCTGGACGGGATCGACTACCGGGTCTGCCTCGTCGGTAGCGACGCCGCCGCCTACGAGCGCTTCTACAACGTGATCGCCAACCCGATCCTCTGGTTCATCCAGCACTACCTCTGGGACATCTCCAACGCGCCGGACATCCGCCAGCAGGAGATCGACGCCTGGGACTACGGCTACCAAGCCGTCAACCAGGACATCGCCAGGGCGGTGCTCGCCGAGATCGAGGGGCAGGAGCAGCCGCTAGTGATGCTGCACGACTATCACCTCTACACGGCCCCGGGGATGATCCGCGCCGAGCGGCCGGACGCCTTCCTCCACCACTTCGTCCACATTCCCTGGTCGCAGCCGGACAGCTGGAGGATCCTGCCGACCCGGATCCGCAACGCGGTCTTCGAGGGGATGCTGGCCAACGACATCATCGGCTTCCATACCCACGCCTACTGCATCAACTTCCTCCGTTGCTGCGACGAGCTCCTCGACGGGGTCGAGGTCGACTACAACGCCGCGGAAGTGCGCCGCGGCGGCCACCGCACGCTCGCCCGCGCCTACCCCCTCGGGATCGACGCCGAGCGGTTACAGCGCGCTGCGGCCTCGTCTGAGGTCGCCCAGGCCGAGCGCGAGGTGCTCGAGCGCCGCCGCCAGTACCTGATCATCCGTGTCGACCGCGCCGACCTCTCGAAGAACGTGCTGCGCGGCTTCACCGCCTTCGACACCTTCCTCGCCCAGCACCCGGAATTCCGCGAAAAGGTCACCTTCATCGCCCACTTGCAGCCCTCGCGTCAGGACGTGCCCGAGTACGCCGAGTACCTGGAGCGGATCGAGGCCCTGGTGGCGGTCGTCAACCACCGCCACGGCACCACCGACTGGATGCCAATCGACTTAAAGATCTACGAGAACTTCCACGACGCCGTTGCCCGCTACAAGCACTTCGACCTGCTGATGGTCAACTCGCTCTTCGACGGGATGAACCTCGTTGCCAAGGAGGCGCCGGCGGTCAACACCCGTGACGGCGTGCTGATGCTCTCCGAGAACACCGGCTCCCACCAAGAGCTGATCGACTACGCGATCTCGGTCAACCCCTTCGACATCCAGGAGCAGGCCGACGCGATCTACCGGGCGCTGACGATGGAGCCCGAGGAGAAGCGGCGGCGAGCGGAGGGCCTGCGGGAGATCATCTTCAGCCGCAACCCCGGTGACTGGGTGGACGACCAGCTGCAGGACATCGAGTCCCTGCGCCGTTCCCTGGCCTGAGGGGGAGAGTTTGCCCCGCCGCAGCCTTAGGAAGGCATGCGCGGAGTTCGAGTCAGGTGGGGGAGAGCGGCCAAGGTCGCGGCGATCGCCGTCGTGGCTCTGGTCGCCCTGCAAGCGCTGCCGGCCCTCCTGAAGCCGCCTGAGCCACCGCCGCTGGCTCCCGACGTGGGGTTGCCGCGGGTTGCCCCCGTAGAGCCTGCACCGAAACCGGCGCCGAAGAAACAGTGGTTCCAAACGGACAGCATTCGTCCGAAAGGAACCACGGAAGGGCCTCGAGAGGAAGATCCTGCCAAAGCGCGGTTCCAAACGGACGAAATACGTCCGAAAGGAACCACGAAATCGAGGCACCGGCACCCGAAGCCGGCACCCGCTCCCGAACCGACGACCACCTACGTGCCGCCGCCCGAACCGCCCCCTGCTCCGCCTGTTTTTGTTCCCGCTCCCTCACCGTCCCCCGGCGATGGCTCGGAAGAGTTCGCGCCGCGCTAGGAGTCGAGCTCGCCGAAGAGGTTGAGCCAGTCGCGCAGCAGGCGCGGGGTCAGGAAGTGGCGGCGGGCGTGCTCCTTGCCCTGGCGGCCGAGGTCCTTGCCGAGCTCGGGGTTGCGGAGAATCTCGACGCAGCGCTCGGCGCACTGCTCGGGAGAATCGACGAGATAGCCGCTGACGCCGTCATCGATCTGCAGCGGGATGCCGCCGACGTTGCCGGCCACCGTTGGCCGTCCCTTCCAGAGCGCCTCGGTTACGGTCAGGCCGAAGCCCTCGCGGATCGACTTCTGCAGGCAGATGTCGGATTGGGACTGGAAGGCGTTGACCTCGATCGCGCCGACGTTGTTGAGGTTGCTGAGGATTTTGATGTCCTCGTCGCCGTCGGCGTATTCGAAGGTTTTCTGGAAGTACTCGAGGCCCTCGGGGTCGTCGGTGGCCATTGAGCCGACCATCGCCAGCTGCGCCTCGGGCACCTGCTCGGTCACCTGGCGGTAGGCGTCGATGACGCCAATTGGGTCCTTCCACGGGTCGAAGCGCGAGACCTGGGTGATTAGCGGCCGGTCGACGTCGATCCCGAACTGGCGGCAGACGAAAGCCGCGTCCTCGGGCGAAAAGGCCATGTTCTTCGGCGAGAGCGGGTCGATCGCCGGCGGGATGATGTTGACCGCGTCGCGATGGTGGCCCATGTCGTTGGGCACGTACTGCTCCATGTGCCAGACCGAGGCGTCGTACTCTTCGATCATCGGCAGCAGCCGCTCGATCGGGGCCGGGTTCGGGGTCGAGAGGTCGATGTGGCAGCGCCAGATCCACTTCTTTCCCTTGGCGAGGGCGCCGCGGCGCAGGCCGATCGGCTGCGGGTCGTGGACGACGACCACGTCCCAGTCGCCCTGCAGCCCCTCGGCGTTCATCTGGTTGATCTCGTCGAAGACCTCCCACTGCTCTTCGCTCAGCGTCTCCTCCGCCCCCTGCAGCGAGTTGTGGAGCAGCTTGGTCGCGTTGAAGAACTCTTCTTTGCCGAAGATCACATGCCAGTGCGCGTCGATGCCGACGTCGCGCATCAGCGGGACGAGCGTGTAGAGGATCTCCGAGACTCCGCCGCCGAAAGCGGTGGCGCTGACGTGCAGCACCCGCTTCCCTTTCAGCGGTTCTGCGAGCTCGCGGATCTGCTCCGTCAGCTCTTTGCCGACGATGTGGGTGTAGTCGGTGAGGGTCTTGTGGCCGAGGGCGACTTCCTGAAGCAAGCCGTGAGTTCTACACCGATGGGCGGCGACACGGCGTCCAGCCGCTGCCGCCGGGGCGGCCCTATCCGCCGGAAGGGTTGTCCGGCCGCGCGCCGAGCGTGAGCGTGACCTTCTCCCGCTTGTCGTCGTGGAGCACGGTCAGCGTCACCTTTTCGCCGGGTTTGTGGGCGGCGATCACCCGCGCGAGGTCGTTTTCCTCGATGATCTTCTGGCCGTCGATTTCGAGGATCACGTCGCCCCCGGCGCGGTATTGACCCGCCTGGAAGCGAACTTTTTCGTCCCCGCCTTCGAGCCCCGCCTTCTCCGCCGGACCGCCCGACACGACTTCCGAGAGCAATCCGCCGTAAGTGGTGTCGAGCCCGAGTTTGCGCGCCAGCTGCGGGTAGAGCGCTTGGGTGGAGACCCCCATGTAGGCGTATTCGGCGCTGCCGTCCTCGCGCAGCTGGGCGACCGAGCGTTGGATCGCCGAGATCGGGACCGCGAAGCCGACGCCGTCGTTGGCCCCCGAGTTGGTCTCGATCTGTTGGTTGATGCCGACCACCCGGGCGCCGGCGTCGAGCAGCGGGCCGCCCGAGTTGCCCGGGTTGATCGAGGCATCGGTCTGGATCGCACCGAAGATTTCGAACTGGGTCAGCGATTCGACCGAGCGGTCGGTGGCGGAGACAACCCCGACCGAGAGCGACTGTTGCTCGCCAAAGGGGCTGCCGATCGCCGCCACCGGCTGGCCCACGCGCAGGTCCTTGTCGTCACCCAGCTCGAGTGGGTGCAGTTGGAGGCCGCTTGGGGCGACCTTCAGAAGGGCGACGTCGTTGAAGGGATCGAAGCCGACGATCGCGGCCGGGACGACGTTGCGGTCGGGGAACTCGACGTAGACGTTCTTCGCTGGCTTGCGTTCTCCGGTCGAGTCGTCGGTGACGACGTGGGCGTTGGTGACGATTTCCCCGCCTTCGTCGAGGACGAAGCCCGAGCCCTCGGCGGCGCCGACCCCCTCAAACACCGAGCGGATCGTGACCACTCCGGGAGAAGCCTCTTCGTAGACGCGGGTAGCGTCGAAGCCGGGGCTGGAGGCCTCGATCGCGACCTGGGGAGTGGGGGCGGGTTCGGCAGTCGTCGCCGCTGGATTCAACTGGTTCTGGCCGGTCGAGCTGGAAGCGTCGCCTCCACCCGATCCACAGCCGGCAAGGAACGCCAGGCAGGCGATCAGTGCGGCAAGCGCGCCCAGCCGCTTCAAGTCGCTGCCCTGGCGGGGGCGCGGGAGGGGCGCGGCGTAGCCACCGCGGCGGGCCCCGGCGGCAGGTCGAGCGTGAAGGCGGTGAAGCGGCGGCTGGAGCTGATCGTGATCTCACCTTTCATCCGCTGCGCGATCTCGCTGGCGATTGCCAGGCCGAGGCCGGAGCCACCCGCCTTGTCGGCGGTGTAGAAGCGCTCGAAGATCCGTTTCTGGACGCGCTGGGGGATGCCCGACCCTTCGTCGGAGACGGTCAGCTCGGCACGGCCGTTGGCGGAGTAGGTGGTCACGGTGACGTCGGTGCCCTCCGGGGTGTGGGTGAGGGCGTTGTCAAGCAGGATACGGATCACCTGTCGCACCCGATCCGGGTCGGCGAGGGCGATCGCTGACTGCGCCGGGGTGCGCAGCTGCAGGCGCGAGCCGCGCAGGTCGGCGCGGGGGCCGAACTCCTGCGTCACCTCGCGCGCCAGGGCGGTGAGGTCGACGCTGTTGGCCTGCATCACCACGGCGCCGGCGTCGAGCTGGGAGAGGTCGAGGAGGTCGGTGGTCAGCTTCGTCAGCCGCTCGATCTGCTGGCGCATCGTGCGGACGAACTCGGCCCGCTCCTCCGGGCTCGGGTCCTCGTCTTCGAGTAGCTCGACGAAGCCGCCGAGGCTGAAAATCGGCGTCCGCAGCTCGTGCGAGGCGTTGGCGATGAACTGTTTGCGGGCGCTGTCGAGCTCGGCGAGGCGGCGCTGCATCTCGTTGAAGGTGCGAGCGAGGTTGCCGAGCTGGCCGACCGAGGCAACCGGAATCGTCGTTTCGAAGTTGCCGTCGGCGACTTTGCGCGCTGCCTCTTGCAGCCGCTGGATATTACTGGCGGCGGTGCGGGTGTAATAGAGGCCGACCGCGGCCGCGATCGCCACCGCGATCAGCCCGCCGGTGAGGATCTGCAGCTTGACCGCGTCGTCGCCGCTGGCCGAGCCGCCGATCGCGACGGCGTAGACGTAGACGATCGCGGCGGCGCCGATCGCGATCGAAATCGTGATCAGGGTGATGCGGCTTGCGAGGTCGCTGAGCCGGAGCCGCCGCACTCGCCTACTCCCGGAAGCGATAGCCGACCCCGCGCACGGTGAAGAGGTACTCCGGCTCCTTCGGGTCCTTCTCCAGCTTCTCGCGCAGGTGGCGGATGTGGACATCGACGGTACGCGGGTCGCGGTAGTCGGAGTCGCCCCAGACGTGCTCGAGCAGGGTCTCGCGGGTGAGGACGCGGCCGGGGGAGCGCGCGAGGGTGCCGAGGATCTCGAACTCGACATAGGTGACTTTGACCTCCTCGTCGCCGAGGGTGACCATGCGGCGATCGAAGTCGATCGTCAGCTCGCCGCACTCGATCGCTTCACCCTCGCTCGTCCGCTCGACCATCCGCGAGCGCCGCAGCGCCGCTTTGACGCGGCTGCGGAACTCGCGCATCGAGAAGGGCTTGGTGATGTAGTCGTCAGCGCCGACCTCGAGCCCGGCGACCTTGTCGGTCTCGCTGCCTTTCGCCGTCAGCATGATGATCGGCACCTGGCTGCGCGAGCGCAGCTGGCGGCAAACTTCGACCCCGCCCATGCGGGGCAGCATCAGGTCGAGGATGACCAGGTCGAAGCGGCCCTCTTCGAAGCGACGCAGCGCTTCTGAGCCATCGAGGGCCGAGGTGACGTGATAGCCGTCCTTGCGCAGTGGGTAGCTGAGCAGCGTCTGAATCGACTGCTCATCATCGACGAGGAGGATGCGTGCAGAGCCGTTGGCCATCTACCCAAAGGGTAGAACCACCGCAGCTTGGACGCATGTGCGAGTACTAAGAACTAATGATATGGGTACCGGAGTCGATAATGACCGCGAGAGCAATGCAACCGCATGAGTTGAAATCTCTGGTCGAGGCTGGCGCCTACAAGCCGGACCCCGGTGAGGTCGCGATGGCGATGCTGAGCCGTCGTGGCGTCAGGGAGCTGCTGACCGGGATCCATGCTACGGCGCCTGAAAGTGGTCGTAGCCCTGAACCTCCAGTAGTCCGCCCCCGGGCAGCCTGATCTCGACACCCGTCCCGGGCTCGACTTTGCCGATCGGAGTTAGCGTGGTCTCCGCCGCTTCGCCGATTCGGGACGACGCCTCCATCCACTGTTGCGGCGGCAGCGCCGCCAGCAGCTCGTAATCCTCACCGCCGGAGACGGCAAGCTGATGGGGGTTGCGACCGACGGCAGCGGCGATCTCGGCGACCCCTTTGGCGAGTGGAAGCGAGGCCGCATCGATTCGCAGGGCGACGCCGCTGGCCTCGGCGACGTGGCGGGCGTCGCCGGCGAGCCCGTCGCTGAGGTCGATCAGCGCTCGGGCGCCGGCCTCGGCGAGGGCGCGCCCCGACCGCAGCCGCGGGCGCGGGTCGAGCTGGCGGGCGCGGAGGCGCTCGGCGGTCGACTCGGCGACGGTATCGGCCAGGCCGGGATCATCGAGCAGGAGGCGACCGGCGGCGGCACCGCCGATCTCGCCGGTGAGGACGAGCAGGTCCCCGGGCTCGGCGCCGCTCCGGGGCACGAGTTCGTCGGGTCGCCGGGCGTGGCCGACGACCGTCACCGTCACCGTCAGGGCCGGGGCCCGGGTGACGTCGCCGCCGGCGAGGGTGGTTTCCATCTCGCCTGCCAGCTCGAGCAGGCCGTCGAGTAAGGCGAGGAACTCCTCCTCGCTTAGGTCGGGTGGCGCGCCGAGGACGACATAGGCCTCGCCGGGCTCGGCGCCCATCGCCGCGAGGTCGGAGAGGGCGGTGGCGAGCGCCTTGCGGCCGATCAGCCGCGGCGTCGTCTCCGCACGTCGAAAGTGGACTCCGTCGACGATCGCGTCGACTGACGTCGCGGTCGTCGCCCCCGGGACGGTGACCGCCGCGTCGTCGCCGCTACCGAGCCTGACGCGCGGGTCGTTCGGGGGGAGGCGCTCGCGGAGCTTCGCCAACAGCTCGAACTCGCCCATCACCCGACTATCCCAAATACTAAGGTGCGTCGGACGTGGAGCGCCACCAACCATTCCTGCACCGAGTCGGCGAGGTCGGCTCGCAGTTCGGGAAAAAGCCACCGCGCAGCCGCAAAGTCCGGATCGCCCTCCAGGCCGGGCTCGCCGTGCTCATCTTCGGCTTCCTCGTCCTCACGGTCATCGACCAGTGGTCGGAGATCCAGGACCAGGGGGTGCACTTCCACGTCGGCTGGCTGATCCCGGGAATCATCATCCTGCCGATCTACTTCGCGATAAGTGCCCTTGGCTGGGACCTGACCTTGCGCTTCATGGGACACCAGCTCGGGTTCGGCCGTGCCCAGGTGGCCTGGGGGCAGCCGCTGCTGGCGCGCTACGTGCCCGGCAGCGTCCTCTATGTCCTCGGGCGGGTGCTGCTCTCCGAACGGGCTGGGGTCCCGCGCCGGATCACGATCGCCAGCATCATCTACGAACAGGCGATCTCGGCCACCTCCGCGATCGTCGTTGCGGCCTACTTCATCATCAAGCACCCGGATCTGCAGGGGGACCCGTGGCGCTGGGGCGTGCTGCTGCTGATCCCGCTGGCGATCACGATCCTGCACCCGAAGGTGTTCGGGCCGCTGGCGAACAGAGCATTGCGCGCTCTTGGTCGCGAACCGCTGCCGGAGGTGATCTCGCTGCGCGGCGTGCTCGCTCTGATCGTCTTCTACTCGCTGAACTGGGTGGTGGTCGCGTTCGGGATCTACTGCGTCGCCCGCTCGGTCACCAACATCCCCTTCGAAGACCTGCTGCTGGTCGGCTCGGCGCAGGCGATCGGCTACTTCGCCGCGCTGGTGACGCTGGTCGCCCCGGCCGGGCTGGGTGTCCGCGATGCCGCCTTCGCCTGGGCGGTGAAGGCGGCCCTGCCGAGCGGGAGCTTCGCGCTGGGCTCGCTGATCGCGATCGCCGTTCGCGGCGTGATGACGGTCGGCGAAGTGATCTACGTGGGGGCGGTGACGGCGCTGGGACGTCGCGAGGGCTGGAGCATTCACACCGGGATCCTGCATCCCTCGTCGGAGGAGGAAGCGGCGGGGCTGGAGGCCGGCGAGCGCACGCCCGAGCTGATGTAGGTCAGAGGGGTATGCGGGCTCCTAGTTGGTAGGCAGTTAGGGAGAGCGTGAGTAACTGCAGGGGGCGGTCGCGGGAGATCGCGACCAGTGGCAGCGGCCAGATCAGGTACCAGGGGAGGAGCCAGGAGGTGGCGAGGAGGAGGCCGAAGCCAGCCCAGGCGGCGGCACGGACCCAGTCGCCGCCGCGCCAGGTCCAGACGAGGAGATAGGCGACGAGGGCCGCGAAGAGGACCGCGGCAGCGAGGCGGACGCCGCCGGGGTCGAGGCCGCAGATGCGCGCGAAGGTGGTCGGGATGCTGAGGTGGCTGGTCCGGCTCTGGTTCTCACCCGCGAGTCCGACCCCGTGCAACCAGTCCCAACCGAAGACGAGGTAGGCGACGATCCCGATTACGAGGGCAACTGTGAGCCCGCCCATCAGCGTCCGCTTCGGACGCGGCGAGCCTAGGAGCGCGAAGGGGGCGATGAAGGCGGCGGAGAGCTTGGTGGCTATGGCGGCGATGAGGGCGACGCCGCCGGAGAGCTCGCGGGCGCTGAGGATGGCGGCGACGGCGACCATCACCAGCAGCATCGTCACGGCGTCGTTGTGGGCGCCGCCGACGACGTGGACGAGGACAAGCGGGTTGAGGGCGACGAAGGCAGCGGCGCGCAGGGGATCGATTCCGCGCCAGGCGGCGATGCGGGACGTGATCAACGCGATGCCGAGAACCGAGAAGCCAGCGATCACCTTCAGCGCCGCCACCGCGGCGCCCACGGGCAGCCACGCCAGCGGATAGGTGGCCAGGGTGAAAAGGGGGCCGTAGGCGCTTTTCGCGTCGATCCAGGTGACATGGGCGAAGGCGGGGTCGCCCGGCGCCGCGTCCGGCTCGTAAACGTAGGGGTCAAGCCCGTGGTGCACCCCGAGGCGGGCGTAGTCGACGTAGCTGTAGACATCGTGGGAGAGCAGGACCGGCGCCAGCGCGAAGCCGGTGACGAGGACGGCGATCGCGCCCCAAACGAGCCGTGGTCCCAACCTAGGGGCCACCGCCAGCACCGCGAGGTAGGCGGCGAAGCCGACCCACATCAGGCCATAGGCGAGGCCGGGGTCGATCGCGGCTACCTGCCTGCGGATTCGCCGCCGCCGACGCTGCTCGGCGGAGGTGGCACCGGCAGCGGTTCCTGTCCCGCACCCGGCGCGTAGGCGTTGGGGTCATAGCCGCCGACCGCGGCCGTCCCCGGCGGCGGTTCGGCGCTTCCCCCGCCGCTCCCGGACCCGCCCAGGTTCGAGTTGTCGTTCGGGCCGGAGCGCGCGTAGCGTCCGTAATACGGCGCCCAGCTGATCTGCTGGGTCGGTTCGGTGAATTCCTTGCAGGGCACTTCGGCGCCGCTGTAGAGCGAGTGCCAGATTTCGGCCGGGAAGGTGCCGCCGAAGACGATGATCCCGTGCACGCTCGACATCGAAATCTCGTTCGATTCGGGGTAGCCGACCCAGACCACCGTCGCCAGGTTCGGCTGGTAGCCGGCGAACCAGGCGTCGGTGTATTCGTCGGTCGTGCCGGTCTTGCCCGCCTGGCCGGCGCAGCCGGTGTAGGCGGCGGTGCCGGTCCCTTCGGTGATGTTGTCGTGCAGCAGCCGCGTCACCTGCCAGGCGACCGGCCGCGAGAGCACCCGCTGCGGGTGCGCCCCTTCCGGCCGGTCGATGTGACCGCTGGGGAAGACGACCTTGGCGATCGCCACCGGGTCGCGGTGGATGCCGCCGGAGGCGAGGGTCGCGTAGGCGTCGGCCATCTCCAGCGGCGAGACCCCAATCCGCAGGCCGCCGATCCCCTCGGCCGGGATCCCGTCCAGCGGCGAGGTGATCCCCATCGCGTGCGCCGTCGCCGCCACCGCCGCCGGCCCGACGTCGAGGTCGAGCTGGGCGAAGACGGTGTTGTCGGAGGCGACCGTTGCCTGCTGCAGGTTGACGGTCCCCAAATAGCCTTCGTCGGCGGTGTGGACGGTCCAGTGGCCCCACTTCGGCAGGAAGAGGTCGAGCGGTTTCGAGGTGTAGTAGGTGCGATAGGGGTCGATCCCCTGCTTGATCGCCGTCGTCAGCACGAAGGTCTTGAAGGTCGAGCCCGGCTGTCGGTGCCCTTGGGCGGCGAGGTTGAACTGGCTGTCTCCGTAGCGGGAGCTCGAGACCATCGCCCGGATCTGCCCATTGCGCGGGTCGATCGAGACGAAGGCCGAGGAGGGGTCGGTCGAGTAGGGGAGGGTCGAGCGCATCGCTTCCAGGCCGACCCGCTGCAGCTCGGGGTCGATCGTCGTGTGCACATCAAGGCCGCCGCGTCGCACCGTGTTGACGCCATACTTTTCGATCAGCTTGTTCTCGACGTAGTCGAAGAAGTAGGGCTGGCGATGCCGGAACCAGCTGTCGGAGAGGTTGACCCGTAGGCCGCTCGCCATCGCCCGCTTCGCCCGTTCCTTGCTGACGTAGCCGAGCTTCTTCATCTGCCGCAGGACCTGGTTGCGGCGCGCTTTCGCGGCGGCGGGGTTGAGCAGCGGGTTGTATTCGGAGGGCGCCTGGGGCAGTCCCGCCAGCAGCGCCGCTTCCGGCAGCCTCAGCTTCCAGACCGGCTTTGAGAAGAAGATCTGCGAGGCGGCGCCGACCCCCACCGCGGTGCTCCCTTCGATCGTCCCGTAGGAGGCGATGTTGAGGTAGGAGCCGAGGATTTCCTTGCGCGTGTGACGTTCGGAGTACTCGATCGCCAGCTGCGCCTCGACGATCTTGCGTTCGAGGTTGCGCTGCGGGTTCTCGATGCAGAGGTTGCGGACCAGCTGCTGGGTGATCGTCGACCCGCCCTCGACCGGTTCGCCGGCTTCGACGTCCTTCAGCGCTGCCCGCAGGATCCCCTGGTAGTCGACGCCGCCGTGTTGGTAGAAGCGCTGGTCCTCGATTGCCACCGTCGCCAGCTGCAGGCTCTTCGGGACCTTGTCGATCGAGACCAGCGAGCGCGCTACCGGCGACGGGATCAGTCCCAGTTTCGAACCGTCGGCGGCATAGATGACGGTGTTGCCGCCCTTGTCGATCCGCTTGCAGGTGCTGAGCGACGGGGCCTCGGCGGCGACGTCGAGCACCCAGGAGGTGACGGCGATCGCGGCGATCGCGAGCAGGGCGAAGATGCCGCCGAAGACGAGCAGGAGCTTGGCGCCGGTTCCCCCGTGACGGCGCTGGCGTCGCCGGTTGCGCTGCGTCATCGCACAGAGGGTACTTCGCTCCGAGGGGCGGTTAGGCGGGCTTTTCTTCGATCGTGTCCGCGGTCGAGCGGTTGTGGACGATGCCTTCGACCAGGAGCTGGTTGGGGATTACAACCGAGCTGCCGTCGCCGGGGTCGAGGTAGGTGTAGGAGAGGGTGATGTCGGTGACCCGCCCTTCGTCTTCGTCGAACTTGATCCGGTCGCCGATCCGGATCGGTTGCGAGACCGCGATCTGAATCCCGGCGACCATGTTGGCGATCGTGTGCTGGGCGGCGAAGCCGACGATCAGGCCAATCACCGCGGTCGAGGCGAGGACGCCGGTCGCCAGTCGCTTGAACTCGGTGAACTGGCTGAGGACGATCATCGCGATCACGACCAGGATCGCGACGACGAAGACCCGGCGGAGGATGCGCAGCCGGGTCCGGGTCGTGCGCGAGACCTGTGAGACTGCGGGCGACATGGAGGGCAAGTTAACCGTCGACCCCGTCGCCGAGCCGCCCGAGTCGCGCCCGACCAAGTTCCCCTACGCGAACTGGGGGCCGGGGACCGCCCTGGTCGGCGTCCTCGTTGCCCTGGCAGCGGGGATCGCGCTCGGGATCCCGGCGGTGATCGCCGGTCACAAGGACAACGGCGACCTGACGACCTTCGCCAACATCGGCGTCCAGCTGGCGACCGCGCTCGGGTTCCTGCTGGTGCCGATGGCGATTGCGGGGCAGCGGGGAGCGTCCGGGATGGAGATCCTGCGGCGGCTAGGGGTGCGGCCCTTCCGGCCCTCGGCGCTGAAGTGGATGGCGGCGGCGATTGGCGCCTACCTCGTCTTCGCGACCTTCTACTCGCTGGTAATCGTCCAGCCGGAGCAGAAGGACATCGCCGAGGGGTTGGGGACGGTGCCTGTGCAGGTGCTGCTGATCGTGATCGCGGCGCCGATCAGCGAGGAGGTCTGCTTCCGCGGCATGCTCTACGGCGGCCTTCGCAAGGGTCTGGCGCGAATCCCGGCAGCGCTGGTCGCCGGCTTCGTCTTCGGCGGACTCCACGCGTTGACCGGGGTGAGCGCGGTGCCGCCGCTGATGGTCTTCGGCTTTCTCCTCTGCCTGCTCTACGAGAAGACGGGCTCGATCGTGCCGGGGATCCTGCTGCACATGCTGAACAACAGTGTCGCCCTACTCGGCCAGTAGGATTTCCGGCCTCGTGAAGCGTCTCTCGTCTCTGCTCGCAATCGCCGCCGCCCTGGCGCTGCCCGCCACGGCAGCCGCCGCGCCGAAGAAGCCGGAAAAGCCGGCGCCGGTTCCCGACGCGGCGGTGAAGATCGAAGTAGGTGGCCTGCACGGCGGTCGCGCCGACATCTACGACACGGTGCCGGTGCGCGGGACGCTCTCGCCTTACGTGCCGGGGCAGAAGGTCGAAGTCACCTTCTACCTCGACGGCCACCGTCTGCTCAGCCGCAACGTCGCGGTCAGCAAGGGCAGCGGCGAAGATGGGACCTTCGAATCGAGCGTGATCGTCAAGGAAGACGGCAAGTACGCGGTCAGCGCCAAGCACAAAGCGAACGCGGCACTCGGCGGCGACAGCACCGTCCGCAAGAGCTGGAAGGTCAACTTCCCCTCTCTGCACCCGGGCGAATGCAGCAAGGTGGTCGGGGGCTTCAGAAAGGCGATGGCGAAGATGGGCTACGTCGCCGGTGGCGGCAAGTGCTTCAACGGCCGACTCGGCCGCGAGGTACTCGCCTACCGCAAAGTCAACGACATGAACCGCAGCCAGAAGGCCGGCGCCGGGCTGGTGAAGAAGGTCTTCGGCGGCAAGGGCGGCTACCACGTCAAGTACCCGAAGGCGGGCGAACACGTCGAGGTGCCGCTCAGCAAGCAGGTGCTGGTGATGATCAAGAAGGGCAAGCCGTTTGCGATCTACCCGGTCTCCACCGGTAAGCCCTCGACGCCGACGATCACCGGCCACTACACCTTCTACCGCCAAGAACCGGGGCTGAACTCGCACGGGATGTACTACTCGTTCTACTGGCACAACGGCTACGCCGTCCATGGCTACGCGGAAGTGCCGAACTACGCGGCGAGCCATGGCTGCGTCCGCACCTTCATCGCCGATCAGCCGCGGATCTACGAACAGCTCCACTTCGGCGAGAGCATCTTCGTCTTCTAGGGGGAGCGGAGCGTGAGGGTCTTCGTCGCCGGAGCAAGTGGGGCGATCGGGAGGCCGCTGGTGCGGCAGTTGATCGCCGCCGGGCATGAGGTGACGGGGATGACCCGGCGCGAGGAGCAGGCCGCGGAGCTGCGGGAGGCAGGGGCCGAGGCTGTCGTCTGCGATGTCTACGACGCCGAGGGTCTGCGCGAGGCGGTGGTTGCGGCGCGACCGGAGGCGGTGGTGCACGCGCTGACGGCGCTGCCGCCGCGGTTCACCGCGCGGGCCGACCTGGAGCCGACGAACCGGATCAGGATCGAGGGGACGAGGAACTTGGTCGCGGCTGCTCAGGCGGCGGGGGCGAGGCGGATGGTCGCCGAGAGCGTTTCCTTCTTCTACGCGCACGAGGGCGGCTGGGTGAAGGACGAGGAGGCGCCGCTCGACCTCGACGCTCCCGGCAAGGTCGGCCCGGCGGTCACCGCGGTGGCGGATCTCGAGCGGCAGGTGCTGGACGCGGACCGGCTGGAGGGAGTCGTGCTGCGCTTCGGCTGGTTCTACGGGCCCGGCACCTACATCAGCTCCGCTGGCTCACAGGTGGAGGAAGTGCGCAAGCGGCGCTACCCGATTGTCGGCGCGGGAGATGCGACCTTCTCCTTCATCCACATCGACGACGCCGCCCGGGCGGTCGTGGCGGCGCTCGACCACGGCGCTCCGGGCATCTACAACGTCGCCGACGACGAGCCGGCGCCGATGCGCGAGTGGCTCCCTGCCTTTGCCGAGCTGCTGGGCGCTAAGCCGCCACGGCGGATTCCACCCTGGCTGGTCAGGCTGGCCGTCGGAAAAGCGGTGGCGCGCTCCGCCGTCGGCACCCGGGGAGCCTCCAACGAGAAGGCCAAGCGGGAGTTGGGCTGGCAGCCGGCGCACCCGAGTTGGCGCCAGGGGTTCCCCGCGCTGTTCGGGTCGTAGCGAGCCTGTCTTAGGATGGCCGCCGTGACCGACCTCGCCGTCGCCAAGCAGACGCTGCTCGACGAGCTGCGCGAGCATTCGCTGATCCTCGGCGAAGTGACGCTGGCCAGCGGGGCAGTGGCGCAGTACTACGTCGACGCCCGCCGGACGCTGATGCGCCCCGCCGGCTTCCGCGCCGCCGGCGAGCTGATCGCGGCCGCCGCAGCGGAGGTGGGCGCCACTGCCGTGGGCGGTCCGGCGACGGCGGCGATCCCGCCGGCCTGCGCGGCGATCGCGGTGCCCGCCGGTGCGGACCTGGTCGCCTTCTTCGTCCGCAGCGCCCGCAAGGAGCACGGCCTGCAGCGCTGGGTCGAGGGGCCGGTCGAGGCAGGCGTGCGCTGCCTCGTGGTCGAGGACACGGTCACCACCGGCGGCTCCACCGCGCAGGCGATCGGGCGGGTGCGCGAGGAGGGACTGGAGGTCGCAGGGGTGATCGCGGTGGTCGACCGGCTCGCAGGCGGGGCGGAGAAGATCGAAGCCGCCGCGGGCGCCCCATACCGGGCGCTGCTCACGATTGACGAGATCTACCCCGACCGCCCCGACCGGGGCTGAGGGCTGAGGGGCGATGGAGCCCGACGCGGTCGAGATCCGGGTCGTCGGCTGCCTGGTCGAGAAGCAGCGGACGACGCCGGACGCTTACCCGCTCTCGCTGCTGCCCGAGGCGCTCGGGGTCGACGACCGGAACTGGCGTTGCTGGCGGTCCTGATGCTGCGCGGCCCGCAGACCCCCGGCGAGTTGAAGCAGCGGAGCGAGCGGCTTCATCGCTTCGACGACCTGGCGGCGGTGCAGGAGACGCTGGAGCGATTGCTCGAGCGCGAGTACGTGGTCCGCCACCCGCGCCGGGCGAGGCAGAAGGAGGACCGCTTCGAGCAGGCACTCGGCGAGGACTTCTAGCGCAGCTCGACGACGCCGATGCGGCGGCCGCCGGGGATCGCGACCAGCACGTGGGTCCTCAAGCTCGAGCGCAGGCGCAGCAGCTTGCGGCCGCCGGCGGTGAGCGGAACGCGGTAGGTATGCCCCTGCCCGCCGGTGAGGCGGAAGGCGGTGCGGCCGACCACGCGGGTAACCGGCCGGGTCCGCGGACCGCGACCGCGGTAATGCGGGACCGGCACCCGGTAGCGGCTGCGGAGGACGATCTGCCCGGGGCAGTCGGTCCCCGCCGGCCAGAGGCAGGTGACGCGGACCTGCACCCGGTTGGCGCGTGCCTTCAAGTTCGAGAGCTGGATCGCGACCGGGATCGTCACCCCTTTGCAGCCGAGCAGGCTGTCTTCGCCGGGTTCGACGTCGAGGGCATAGGCGCAGACGCGCTGGCGTCCCGACATCACCGTCGGCATCGCGAGGTCGAAGCCGTGGCGGCCGCCCGCTTCCGGGTATTGGAGGCGGACGTCGCGCCGGGGCAGGTTCGCGACCGGGCCGAGGTCGTAGGAAGCCACCCCGGGTTCGCCTTCCCTGCCGCCGACGACGAGTCGGATCGCCACCGGTTCGGTGGGAACGTTCGGGTCGAAGGCCCAGCCGCGGACCCGCACCTGCCCGGGTGCGGGAGCCTTGGCGAGGTCGAGGGCCCCGATCGGGTTGTCTTCGGGCGTCGGCGGCAGCGCCGCTTCGCCGACCGTCGCGCCGTCGACGTAGTCGTTGTCGATGTTGATCGTCACCCCGCCGTAGCTCTCGTCGTGGCCGCCGCGGTACTGGTGGATCCGCTGGTGCTGGGTCCAGGCGCTGCTCGGCGCCGCCGGGTCGGAGGTGCTCTGGGCGCCGTTCCAGTTGGCGATCCAGAGCTGGTCGGGCAGTTCGTAGCCGCTGCCGACCTGGTCGCCGAGGTCGGCGATCCCCGAGGCGCTGCTGCTGTAGACGCCGGAGACGTAGCCGAGTTCGTGCAGCTTCTTGGTCCATGCCTCGAGGAAGGCGAGCGTTGCCGCCGTGGCCGAGGAGGTGCGGCTGTAGGACTCCATGTCGAAGTAGATCGGGCTGCCGGGCCCCATCGCCACCGCGTTCGCTTCTTCGACCGCGTCCACCGCCGAGGCCACGCCCTGCGCGGTCGCCTGGCTGGCGCTGAGCTTGGCGCAGCTCGAGCAGGCGCTGGTCGGGGCCTGCAGCCCAACATAGGTCGGGATCAGATGCCATCCGGCCGCCGTCTGCGCTGCAACCCATTCCGGCGTCAGGTTCGGTTGCGAGCAGCCGCGGTTGATCCCGCCGATGTAGACCCCGACCGCCCGATAGGGCGATTCCTTCCAGGCGTTCATCGAGCGGGCGGAGGGGGCAGTGCAGGCGTCGAAGCCGAGGCCGGTGAAGACCGTGCCCGAGCGCGAGGCCCGACTAGAACTCGCGCGCGTCCTCGGCAGCGCCGAGACGGACGCCCCAGACCGCGGTTCGACCAGGATCGCCCGCCGCCGCCCCATCGCGTCGGCCGGGCAGTTCTGCTGCGACGAAGGCCTCCCCAGGTAGACCGCCCGCCGATCGAGCCGCACGCACATCCGCGGACGTTCAGCGAGCCGGAAGACCGGCCAGGCACGAGGGACGCTCAGACTGCGTCCGTCGAAGTGCAGCGTTCGCTTCCCAGTCGCAGCCAAGGACGATGCCGGCAGCAGGCTCAGGAGCCCGGCCAACGCCAAGAGCAGGAGGACGGTTCGGAGCAGGTTCGATCGGACGGTCCTGGCAACGGGTTGCACTCTGGGTACAAGCAACCGGAGAGGTCAAGAGTTGCGGCCATCTGGGCGCAGACCTGCAATCCCAGCGATGCCCCGAGCTGGATTCGAACCAGCGGCCTATCCCTTAGGAGGGGATCGCTCTATCCAGCTGAGCTATCGGGGCAGAAGGCGAAATTGTCGCTTAGTTGGCGAAGGCGTGCGGGAATTGGCTCGATGTGCGCGTCACGGTTGCGGAGTTGCTCGGCAGGATCGCTTGCATGAAGACCGCAGAGGTAGTCGACATGTCCTCCGCACGGGTTAGTGTGGATCACATGTCAAAGATGATCCAAATCAGGAACGTCCCCGACGATCTGCACCGCGAACTGAAGATGCGGGCGGCGGCGGCAGGGATGACTATGTCCGACTACATAAAGAAAGAGCTCAGCTGGGCCAGCGAGAAGGACAGCTGGGAGGAGATCCACGCCAGGGTAAAGGCACGTAGCCCGCTCGGCCTCAGCACCCAGGAAGTCGTCGATCTGATCCGCGAGGGCCGGGGCGACTGATGGCGGTTGTCGATGCGTCGGTGATCTTTGAATTCCTTACTCCTGGCGGGCGTGAAAAAACGGTGGCAGAGCGCTTGCTCGGCAGACAGAAGGCATTCTGGGCACCGGAGCTGCTCGACGCCGAGGTCGGTAATGCTTTGCGGAGAGCAGTTCGTCGCGGACTCATCAACGCCGATCAAGCCGCCGAGGCGCTGGGGGAGCTGAGGATGCTGCCGATCCACCGTGTCTCGCATGAGCGGTTGGCCCAGTTCGCCTGGTTGCTGCGCGACAACGTCAGCTTCTACGACGGGCTCTACGTAGCCCTGGCCCAGTTGCTAGAGAAGCCCCTTCTTACCTTCGACGCACGCCTGTCCCGTGCGGGCGTAGACGTCGAGATCGAGCTTTTCGCTTAGGCGTAGAGGGTCTCGGAGGCGAGCTCGTCGGCCCGCCTGCTCCAGAGCTTCACTTCCATGAAGATCTCGTCGCCGTAGCCCTCGAGGGCGTCGAGGGCGATCAGGGTGAAGCGGTCCTGCGAGATCAGCTCCTGGTCGACCGTCTCGGCCTCCAGAACGGCGGTGGCGGCGACGGCGCCACGGACGAGCGGGCGGCCCCAGACGAGGGTGACGGCGCCGGCGCGCCCGTTCTCCCCCCGCCAACGCCCGATCACGTCGTCGTTGAGGTCGATCCGCCAGTCCTCGTTGTCCGCTGCGAGGATGTCGGTGAAGTCGGCCTTGGCGGCGAAGTCGCGCGGCTCCCCCTCCGGCGGCAGCACGTAGGAGACGTGGCCGAAGAGCTCCAGCCGCCCCTCCTCGCTCTCGGTATTCGCCGAGCCGGTAACCCAGACCCGGCCGCCCCAGGCGCGCTCGGGGAACCAGTCGACCTCGGCCGGCAGCTCCGCGCCCGCCGGCAGGTCCTCGATCTCCTCGACCGCCTTCGCGAACTCCTCGCGCAATCGCTCGGCGAAGCGGCCGTGGGGAATCCCCTCCTGCGTGGTGTCGGCGACGAAGCGCGGGATCGGTCGTTCGGTCGGCCGCATCAGAGGCACTCTTTCAGGTCCGAGGCCGCGCGCTCGGGCGGGTAGACGTTGATGTCGACGCCGGTGCCAAGCTCGAAGCCGGCCTTGATCGTCAGGCGGGGAGCGATGTCGACGTGCCAGTGGAACTGGTCGGTGCCGCGGGGGGCGGTGCGGATCCAGAGGTTGAGCTCGGGCGGGCCGTCGAAGAGGGTGGCGAGGGCGCGCAGGGCGGTGCGGATCATCGCCGCGCCGCCCTCGTCCTCCTCGAAGCGGGCAGCTTCGCGGCGCGGGATCACCCGCAGCTCGAACGGCGAGCGCGAGGCCCAGGGGCAGATCAGCGCCGCCTCCTCGTCGATCGCCACCAGGCGGTCGCGGCGGCGCACCTCCTCGACGAGAACGTCGCTGAGCAGTCCGCCCCCAGCAGTGCGTTCGCCGTAGGCGCCGACTCGCTCGCGCTCGCGGGCGACCGCGGCCGGGACGAATGGCAGCGCGTAGAGCTGGGCGTGGGTGTGCTCGAGCGAAGCCCCGGCCCCGCCTCCCTCGTTGACGATCAGCTGCAGATACGAAGCCTCGGAGTGGGCGCGCATCCGCTCGCGCCAGGTGGCGACGGCGGCGGCGAACTGCTCCTCGTCCAGCTCCGCCATTGCGGTCAGGTGCCGGGGCGAGTTGATCAGCACCTCGTGCGACCCCTCCGCCGGTCGTGAGGAGAAGAGGTCGGGTTCACCGGCCCGTTTGGTCGCCAGCAGCGGATCGCCGGCGCTGGCGAAAGCGCCCGCGTCGGTGGCAGGCGCAGCGAGTTGTGGTTCTTTTCGGTCGGTATCCGTCCGTAAGGAACCACGCAACTGCTCGGCGTCGCCGAGCGCCGGGTAGAGGTTCGGCACCACGCGCGTCTTCCACCCTGGCGTGTCGGCCTCACCTCCGCTCGGCCGCAGCGCGTAGAGCTCGGGCGGCGTGCGGTCCTCGCGCCCCTCGCAGAAGGGGCAGTTCTCGGGGCCCTTCGGCTCGGTCGAGCGCGGCGAGAAGCTGTCGGGGCGGGCGGCCCGGCCCGGGGCGAGGATCGTCCTCAGCCCGGTCAGCTGGTCGATGCGGATCTCCGGCGAGCTCAGGAGCGCGAGGGGGGGAGGTTGCCTGGGTCGGGCTCGTCTACGGGAGGTGGCTCCGGGGGAGCCGGCGGGTCCGTGGGCCGGGGCGGCCGCTCGGTCCCCGCGGCGCGTCCGGCTGCGCCTTTGCCGACAAACGGCTCGAGCACGTCCATCGGCAACGGGAAGACCACGGTCGTGTTCTGGTTGGTGCCGATTTCCAGCAGCGTCTGCAGGTAGCGCAGTTGCAGCGAGGCCGGGTTGGTGCTGATGATGTCGGCGGCGTCGGTGAGCTTTTGGGCGGCCTGGAACTCGCCCTCGGAGTTGATGATCTTCGCCCGCCGCTCGCGCTCGGCCTCGGCCTGGCGAGCCATCGCCCGCTGCATCTGCTCGGGGATCTCGACGTCCTTGATCTCGACCGCGGTCACCTTCACGCCCCAGGGCTCGGTCGACTCGTCGATGATCTTCTGCAGCTCTTCGTTGAGTCGCTCACGATCGGCCAGCAGCTGGTCGAGCTCGGCCTTGCCGAGCACCGAGCGCAGCGCCGTCTGCGAAATCTGCGAGGTCGCGATCAGGTAGTTCTCTACCTCGACCACCGCCCGGTTGGAGTCGACGACGCGGAAGTAGGCGACCGCGTTGACCCGGCAGGGGACGTTGTCGCGGGTGATCACCTCCTGCGGCGGGATGTTGAGGGTGACCGTCCGCAGGTCGACCTTGACCATCCGGTCGACGAGCGGGATCAGCAGGATCAGGCCCGGCCCCTTCTGGGCGATCAGGCGGCCGAGCCGGAAGATGACGCCGCGCTCGTACTCGCGCAGGATCCGGACTGACGTTCCCAGCGCGATCAGCGCGAAGAAGACGAGGACGATGAGAATCCCTGCTACTGCCTGCATCAACCGGCTCCTTCACTCGAGTGGACCGCGGTCTGCGGCTCCGGGCGCACCACCAGGGTCAGCCCGTCGACCGCCTCGACCCTGACTCTATCCCCCAGCCGCACCGGCTCTGAACCCGCGGCCAGGCGGGCGCTCCAGATCGTCCCGCCAAGCCAGACCCGGCCCTCGGGGTCGATCGAGGTGCGTGCCTCGGCCGTGGAGCCGACCATCTCCTCGGTGCCGGTACGGATGTGCGGGTCGTTGTGGGCCGCGATCACCTTGCGAGTGATGAAGTAGAAGGCGATCGCCGAGACGACGCCGAGCGCGATCAGGGCGCCGCCGACGTACTCAGCCGTGGTGCTGTCGGAGTTGAGGGCGACGATCCCGGCGGCGGTGAGGCCAGCGACGCCGACCGCCGCGAGGACGCCGCCGGTCGGCAGCAGCAGCTCAGCGAGCAGCGCTCCGAACCCGATCAGCGCGATGACGACGAAGGCTTCCATCAGCTCCGATTATGCGCGCCGGCGGCGTAGCGGCGCACGTCGGCTTCCAGATCGGAGTCGTTCGTGTAGGGCCCCTGCTTGAGGAAGACCAGCTTGCCGCTCTTGTCGTAGAAGGCGGTGTCGGGGAAGCCGACGACGCCAATCGACTCGGCGACGGATTTGTCGGGATCCGTGTAGCTGGGATAGGGCACCGGCTCCTCGCGCAGGAAGGTCGCGGCGGCGTCGTCGGAGTCTTCGGAGTTGAGCCCGAGGAAGGCAACCTTCTTGCCGTAGCGGGCGGAGAGCTTCTGCAGGACCGGGAACTCCTGCCGGCAGGGAACGCACCAGGAGGCCCAGACGTTGACGACGACCGGGTAGCCGTGCAGCTTTGCGAGGCGCCCTTCGAAGGCTTCCTGACCACCGCCGAGCAGGTCGTTTGCCTGCTTGTGCAGCGCGGCGAGGGTGGGAGGCGACCCGGCCAGTGCTTTGGCGTAGTCGGGATGCGAACCGTTGCCGCTGCTCTCGGAGGTTCCGCAACCGCCGGCGAGAAGCGCTACCGGCAGTACTGCCCACAGCACCAGGAGAGGTCTGATTCGCGCACGCATCCGCTCAGTAGGTACAATACGTACGTTCGGTTCGCGGTTCGCGAGCCACTTGAGTTCTCGGGGGGAGTTCAGTCAATCCCCGCCGCCTCGTTCGATTTTCACGTAGTCCCCGCCGTAAACCTCAGTTCGGCAGGGACCCAAGCCCCGGAAGCCTCCATGGCCAACACCAGCGACGTTGCCGCTGACGCGGCAGTTCCTTCAAGCGCCGACATAGAGCGGGCGGCGGCATTCGCCCGCGAGCCGTTCCTGCTCGATGGCGAGGGACCGGAGGCGCTGGCGCCGGAGACCGCGCGCCGCCGCGCATTAGACGCAGCGCTGAAGGAGCTCGACGAAGGCGCCGAGTACCCCTCGATCGAGTGGCGGCGGGACTTCTCGCTGCTGCTCGGCCTCGAGCGCTTCCTCGCCGACGAACCGCCGAAGCTGCGCGACGGGGCGGAACTGAACCCGCACCAGGTAGACGCCCTCTCCGGGACCCTTGCCGAGCTGATGGGGCAGCAGCAGGTGAGCATCGCCGCCGAGGCCCTTGGGAACGGCAACGGCAACGGGACGGAGGGCGGCAACGGGAACCCTGGCGGCGCGACCGCTACGGCGGACGGCGCCGGACCCGATGCTGCTGAGCTTGACGAGGACGACGAGGTCGCTCCCGATGAAGAGCCGCAGGATTGGGTCGAACAGGCTGCCGAGGATGAGGAGGTCGTCGAGGAGGCGCCCGAAGACCCGGGCGCCGAGCGTCGCTTCTGGTTCGAGCACGCGACCGGGGCGGGCAAGACCGTCGCCGCCGTCGGCTTCGTCGAGGCGACGCGGACCGGTGGGGTGCTGATCCTCACCCACCGTCGCAACCTCGTCGACCAGTTCATCGGGGAGATCTCCGACCGCGGCTACAAGGAGCGGCTGCGCCCACCCCTGCTCGACGGTCGCGACGATCCCGACGGGCCGGTCACGGTCGAGACCTACCAGTGGTTCGTCCGCAACCACAAGAAAGTCTCCGACGCCTACTCGATCGTGATTTGCGACGAGGCCCACACCGCCCTGGGCGAGAAAACCAGCGCCTGCATCCGCGAGTGGACGGGACCCGTCTACATCGGCATGACCGCGACCGGGGCGCTGATCGCCCGCCACGTCGCCGACCTCTTCCCGACCCAGACCTCGCGCTTCGACCTTGCCCAGGCGGCGCGCCGCGGCGTCATCTCGCCGTTGCGCTGCTTGCGGATCCCGCCGGGGCCGGGGGTGCGGACGATCGCCAAAGTGCCGCTGCGAAAAGGCGAGGTCGACCAGGACTTCGACCAGGAGGAGCTGGCCGCGCTGCTCGACCAGGAGCCGTTCAACGTCGCGATCGCCGACCTCTACCGATCGCGCTTCCGCAAGGTCCCCGGCGTTGTCTACACCGCCGGGGTGCAGCACGCGAAGAACGTCGCCAAAGCCTTCCGCGACGCCGGTATCAACGCCAAAGCAGTCTCCGGCGAGACGCCGAAGCGCGAGCTGGCCGAGATCCTCGCCGGCTTCGAGCGCGGCACCGTCGACGTGCTCTGCAACGCGATGCTGCTGGCCGAGGGCTGGAACAGCCCGCGCGCGACGATCTGCATGCACCTGGCGCCGACTGCCTCGCGGCGGATCTACCAGCAGCGGGTCGGCCGGGTGACGCGCCGCGCGCCTGGCAAGGAGGCCGGGATCGTCCTCGACTTCGTCCATCCGGCGACCACCCACGACGAGACGATCATCACCCTCCACAGTCTGCTCGACCGTGACGTCTACCGCGGCGGCGCGATCGTCGTCGGGCCGGTGCGGCGTGGCCGCGGGCGCAAGGTCCGGGTCGAGCGGCGGATCGTCCCCGTCTCCGACAAAGAGGAGCGGCGGATGGAAGTGCTGGAACGGGAGATCTGGCGGATCGCGGTCGAGAACCTCGACTACCCCGAGCAGCATGCCTGGGCGGCGCTGGCCGGGGCGCGGGTCAACACCCAGGGTTGGCGGCGGGCGCGGGCGATGCTGCAGAACGACCGCACCAAGGAGTTGCGCCGCCGCTTCCTGCTCACCTGCGTTCAGCGCAACCGCAATGCCCAGCTGCGGCTAAAAGCGCTGGGAGAGATCGCCGACCTCGGCGATCCCGACGCCTTCGATGATGCGATCGACATCGTCGGCACCTGGAGCCGCGAGGACAAACGGGCGGGGACGAAGACGCTTCTACAGGCGCTGGTCGACAAGAAAATCGGCCGCCGTGACCAAGCGCAGGCGTGGGTCTGGCGGCTCTCCTCCTACACCCGCGAACTGCATGAGGAGTACGCGGTGCAGCGTTGGCCGGAGACGAAGCGCCTGCTGGGGCTGCTGGTCAACTCCTCGGGTCGCGCGCACGGGCGCAACGCGCGACGGCTCGTGCACGCGGCGCGCAAACAGGACCGACGCCTGGCGGTGGCGTTGCTGGCGGCGGCGGTCTCGCACACGCCCGAGGGCGAGGAGGTGCTGCGCGGGGCGCGGATGCGGATGGCGCGGAAACCCTCGGCCGTGGCGCGCGAGCTGCTGAAGAACTTCCCCAAGGGTGGCAAGCGCCGGCGCAAGCGCAAACGGAACAAGGATCAGAACGGAAATGGCGGCGCGCCAGGAGGCAAGTCTAAGAAGAACCTAGAAGCTGGTGAGGTGGACCTCGCCGGCGCCGACGGCGATGCGCTCGCCGCCGGGGGTGAGGACGACGAGGTAACCACGGTCGTCGACGCCGTCGGCGACTCCTGAGCCGCCGTCCCACTTGACCTCTCTTCCTTGTAGGAAATCGCGGGATCGCCAGGCGGCTAGGACGGCGTCCGGTTCTGCCTGAGTCCAGTGGGCTAGGTGCTGATTCAAAACCGGGACCGAGGTAAGGGGGGCCGGGGGAGGGGGTCCGGCGGACAACGGCGGGGAGGGTCCGGCGGACCCCCTCCCCCGGCCCATGTCACCGCGGTGGTGGAGCGAAACGGCGGAGTCCCTGAGTTCGGGCGGAAACTCCTCTCTTGAGATGGAAAGGTTCAGACCGATGCCGATTACTGCCCAGCCGTCTTGGGGACGGGCCTCGATTAGGACGCCTGCCAGCTTGCGGCCGTCGATGAGGATGTCGTTTGGCCACTTGACCTTGCATTCGAGGTTGGGGTTCAGCTCCTCCGCTGCCTCGCAGACCGCGAGAGGTACGGCGAGGGGGAGCATCATGTGGCGCTCCTCTAGGGGGCGGACGATTGCGGAGTAGAGGAGGGCTTTGTTTGGCGGGGCGGTCCAGGTGCGGCCTTGGCGCCCGCGTCCGGCGGTCTGCTCGGCGGCGGTGACCACCGTGCCGTGGGGGGCTCCGGCGGCAGCGAGCTCGCGAGCGCGGCTGTTCGTCGAGTCGGTCCGACGGAAGTGTCTATGCGGATTGCCGAACGTCATCGAGTAAGGCGGCGAGGAGGCCGTCGATGTCGTGGCGCTCGGCTTCGACGTCGACTTGGAGGCCGGCGGCGCGGGCGGTCTCGGTGGTGACGGGGCCGATCGAGACGACGCGGGCTTTGCTTGGGAAGCGGTCGCCGAGGGCCTCAACCAGGTTGGTGACGGTGGAGGATGAGGTGAAGGTGACGTAGTCGGCACTCTGCGCCCGCTCGATCTCGGACTCGTCGGGTTGCTCGCGGACGGTCTCGTAGAGGGCGACGACGTCGACCTCGGCGCCACGCTCGCGCAGGGCGTCGGGGAGGACATCGCGGGCCTCGGCAGCGCGGGCGACAAGCACGCGCTTGCCCTCGACCTCGACGTCCGCCAGCGCTTCGACCAGCGCCTCGGCGACGAAGCGCTCGGGGACGACATCGGCGACGATGCCGCGCTCGGCGAGCGCCCGGGCGGTGCCGGGGCCGATCGCGGCGACGGTTGCGCCGGCGAGGGCGCGGGCGTCACGGCCCGCCTCGGCCATCGCCTCGAAGAGAAGGCGGACGCCGTTGGGGCTGGTCAGGCAGACGAGCGAGTAGTCGCCGAGGCGTGTCACCGCGTCCCGCACTTCCTGCGACTCGATCCGCGACTCGATCCGGATCGCCGGCAGTTCGACCACCTCGGCACCCAGGTCCCGCAGCGTTGCCGCCAGTCCGCTGGCCTGGGCGCGGGCGCGGGTGACAACGACGCGACGACCGTGCAGCGGCCGGCGCTCGAGCCAGCCGAGCTGCTCGCGGCGGTGCGCCACCTCGCCGACGACAATCAGCGCCGGTGCCTTCACCTGTTCGCGAGCAACCGCTTCGGCGATCGTTCCCAGGGTTGCCTCGACCGTCCGCTGCCCGGCCATCGTCCCGCGTTCGATCGCTGCTGCGGGCTCCTCGGGATCGCGACCCGCCTCGATCAGCGCTGCCGCGTTGTCGGCCAGGCGTTTCACCCCCATGTAGAAGACGAGGGTGCCGGGGAAGCGCGCCAGCGCCTCCCAGTCGAGGGCGCTCTCTGGCTTCTCGGGGTCCTCGTGGCCGGTGACGAAGGCGACGGCGGAGGCGTCGTCGCGGTGGGTGACGGGGATGCCGGCATAGGCGGTGGCTGCGACGCCGGCGGTGATGCCGGGGACAACCTCGAACTCGACGCCCGCCTCGCGCAGTGCTTCCCCCTCCTCGCCACCGCGACCGAAGACGAAGGGGTCGCCACCCTTGAGCCGGACGACGCTCTTGCCTTCCTTGGCAGCCGCGACCAGCCGCTCGCCGATCTCCTCCTGCGGAACCGAGGGGACGCCCGGCTGCTTGCCGACGTAGACGAGCTCCGCGTCCTCGCGAGCGCCGGCGAGGGCACCGGGCGGGATCAATCGGTCGTAGAAGATCGCATCAGCGCTCGCGATCAGCTCCAGCGAGCGCGCGGTCATCAACCCGGGATCGCCCGGTCCGGCGCCAACGAGATAGACGACTCCCGTGCGCGCACTCATTCGCCTGTTCCTTGTGGTCGCATTACAGCCATAAGGAACAGGCGAAAGACCGGGTGGGTCACTTTTCTGCCTCGGCGCGGTCGAGGATCTCGCGGGCGCCGGCGCCGAGCAGGCGCTGGGCGAGTTCGGCGCCGGCGAGCGAAGGCTCTTCGGCGCTCGCGTCCAAGCGGTCGCGCAGCCACTCACTGCCGTCGGGGAGGCCAACGAAGGCGTCGATCGTCAGCGCCTCGCCATCGACTTGCGCGTGCACTCCCAGCGGCGTGTTGCAGGTTGCCTGCAGCAGAGCGACCACGGTTCGCTCTGCCGTCAGCTCCCGCATCGCCTTCAGGTCGTTGACCGAGGCGGCGTCGTCGCCCGCGGCTTCGTCGTCAGCGCGCACCTGCAGGGCCAGCGCCCCTTGGCCCGCCGCCGGGCACATCTGCTCGACCGGGAGCCTGAAGCCGATCTCACCCTCTCGTCCGAGCCGCCGCAGCCCCGCCGCGGCGAGAACGATCGCATCCAGTTCACCCTCTTGAAGCTTGCGCAGTCGCGTGTCCACATTGCCGTGCAGCTCCTCGACCCGCAGGTCCGGTCGCGCCGCCAGCAGTTGCGCGCGGCGGCGCAAGGCGGCCGTTCCAACCCGCGCTCCTTCCGGTACGTCCTCCAACGAGGTCCCCGCGCCGATCCAGGCGTCCGCCGGGTCCTCGCGCTCGGGCACGCCGGCGATTTCCAGCCCCTCCGGCATCTCGCCCGGCAGGTCCTTGGCCGAGTGCACCCCGATCTCCGCCTCTCCGGCCAGCAGCGCTCGCTCGACGCCGCGCACGAAGCGCGACTTGTCCCCCGGCTCCCCGTCCGAGCTCGCCTCGACCAGCTCCGCCCCGCCGAGCCGCTCTGCAACCCATCGGGCTTGGGTAAGCGCCAAAGCACTTCCCCGGGTAGCGATTCGCACCCTCAGCCCTTTTGGTCTTTGCGCCGAAGCTCCGTCACGTTGCCGCGCGCCTCGCCCTCGGGCTCGGTCCCGACGTCGAGGCCGAACAGCTCGCGCAGGGCGCTGACGTAGAAGTAGGCCTCGTCGGAGCCGGCGGAGCGGCGGATCCGCAGGGTCGGCTCGTGCAGCAGCCGCGAGGCGATCGCCTTCGCCATCGTCTCCAACCGCTCGCGGTCGCCCTCGCTGAGGTTCTCCCAGCGACCTTCGTTCTCGGCCAGTACCCGCCGCACGACCTCGTCGCCGCGCTCGCGCAGCGCCGTGATCGTCGGCACTACCTCGAGCGAGGCGAGCCAACGCTCGTAGCGGTCGAGCTCGGCCTCGACGATCTGCTCGGCCCGCCGCGCCTCGGTCTCGCGCCCGCTCGCGTTGCGTTCGACAATCTGCTGTACGTCGTCGATGTCGTGGACGCTGACGCCGGCGATCTCGCGGCAGGCCGGCTCGATGTCGCGCGGCACCGCCAGGTCGATCGCCAGCAGCGGCTTCTCCGGCCGCGCCGCCATCACCTGCTCGAGCCCTTCGCGCTCGACGATGTGGTGAGGCGAGTTAGTAGCCGAGACGACGATGTCGGCGCTTGTCAGCTGCTCGGGTAGCTCGTCGAACCGGATCGCCGTGCCATCGAAGCGCTGGGCGAGGCCGATCGCGCGGTCGTAGTGGCGATTGGCGACGAAGACGGTGGCGACGCCGCGGGCGACCAGAGCCCGGGCGACCAGCTCGGCGGTCTCACCAGCGCCGACGACCAGGACGCGCTTTGCGGAGAGGTCGCCGATTGCGCGCCGGGCCAGCTCGACCGCGACCGAGGGGATCGAGACGCCCTTCTGGCTGATCCCGGTCTCCTCGCGGGCGCGGCCGCCGGCGGTCAGCGCGCCGCGGAAGAGGCGGTTGAGGATCGGCCCGGTCGCGCCCTCGACCAGCGCCAGCTCGTAGGCGCGTTTGACCTGGCCCTGGATCTCGGCCTCGCCGAGGATCATCGAGTCGAGCCCCGCGGTCACCTGCAGCAGGTGCCGGGCGGCCTCGCTTGCGCGCAGCGAGTAGAGGTGGCCGAGCAGCTCGGTCGGGCGGATCTCCGCCTGGCGGGTGAGGACGCCGAGCGCGGTCGACTCGGCCTCGACCGGGTCGGAGACGATCAGGTAGAGCTCGGTGCGGTTGCAGGTCGAGATCGCCGCCGCCTCGTGGATGCCGTTCGCCGCGGTCAGCTCAGCCAGGGCGCTGACCGCCCGCCCCTCGGTCAGCGAGAGGCGCTCGCGCAGGTCGAGCGGCGCGGTCTTGTGGGAGACGCCTAGCGCCAGCAGCTCGGCCATCAGGCGGGCACCTCCGCTTTCTCGTCTTTGCGCTCCTCGGCGATCGTCGCGACCTCGCGCAGTTCGCGCTCGATCCGCTGCAGTTTCGCCGCCATGATCGCGACATAGACGACGAGGAGCACGACGAAGACGACGTAGGCGCCGGCGACGTACTTGCCGGCCTCGTCGAGTGGCAGCGCCGGGGCTCCCAGCGGCAGCAGCATCAGCTCACCTCCGGGGCGATCCGCGAGGAGCCGCCCGGCGCCGGCGCGTCGAGCGCCCGTCGCAGCCGCTTCACCTGGCCGGACGCGCTCTTCGCGGTCAGCTCGAATTTGACCAAGGTCACCCAGAGTAGGGCCATCGCGGCCAGGCAGCAGAGGAAGGTCAGCATCATTTCTCCGGGCAGGCCGCCGTTGCTGGTCGCGAACACGCGCGGGTGGACGAGGCTCTGTGCCATCCGCACGGCGAGGAAGTTGAGGGGGACGAAGGCGCCGGCGGTGATCGCGAAGACCGAGGCGTAGCGCGCCTGGCGGTCGCGGTCCTCGATCGCGTAGCGGAAGGGGTAGTAGGTCGCGTACATGAGGAAGACGATCAGGAAGCTGACGAGGGTCGGCTCGTCCCAGACCCACCAGTGCCCCCAGGAGGCCTTGGCCCAGATCGCGCCGGTGATCAGCACCGCGACGCCGAAGATGACCGAGATGTGGATCGCGACGTAGGAGTAGGCGTCCCACTTGCGGTTGTCGGTGCGCAGGTGCGCGATCGCGAAGACCCCGCCGACGATGAAGCCGACCAGCGCCGTCATCGCCAGCGGCACGTGCAGGTAGAAGATCTTCTGGATGAAGCCCTGGTCGGCGTCGAGCGGCGCGTAGAAGAAGACCAGCGAGAGCGACACGGCGATCATCGCCACGGTGGCGATCGAGAGGGGCTTCAGTCCTTTGCCGTACATGCCTCGGGAGGGTTGGGGAGGGGTGGTGCCCAGTCAGTCCTCGAGCAGGAAGTCGAAGACGGCGTAGCCAACCAGGCTGAAGATCAAATCGTATAGGCCGAGCACCATCAGCCAGGTTCCGAAGCGGTGGTAGGAGGGACCGCCCAGCGCCAGGAGCGGCTCGGTGGCACCGGTGGCGGCGATCATCAGCGGCACCACGAGCGGCAGCAGGACCAGCGGCACCAGCAGGTCGCGGGCGCGCGAGTTGACCGCCATCGAGGAGATCAGGGTGCCGGTGGCGGCGAGGCCGAGGTCGGTGAGCAGGAGGACCGCGACCAGTGGGCCGAGCCCGCCGCCGCCGTCGAGGAAGAAGACCGCGAAGATCGGCACCGCGACCAGCTCCAGCGCCGCGAGGTAGATCAGCAGTGCCGCGACCTTGGCGGCGAAGAGGACGCTGCGGTCGATCGGCGCCAGGCGGATCGCGTCGAAGCCGCCCTCCTCGCGCTCGGCGACGAAGAGGCGGTTGATGCCGAGGACGGCGGCGAAGAGCAACGTCGCCCAGAGCACCCCGGCGGCGAGGCTGCCGGAGAGGCTGGTGCGGTCGAGCCCGAAGCGGAAGATGACGAAGGTGGTGACGCTGAACAGGGCCATTGCGGGCAGCGACTGCAGGGTGCGCAGCTCCGAGCGCAGGTCCTTGGCGAGGATCGCGGAGAAGGCGGTGCGGGAGGGGGTCACGAGACCACCGCCCTCTCGCCGATGCCGAGGCGCAACGTCTGGTCGGCCTCGGGCAGGTGGCGCTCGGGATCGTGGGTGACGACGACGCGGGTGCGGCCTGGGCCGGGCCCAATCAGCTCGCGGGCGAGCTCGCGCCCCTCGACGTCGAGGTTGGAGTCGGGCTCGTCGAGCAGCAGCAGCGCCGGCTGGTGGAGGACGCAGCGGCAGATCGAGAGGCGCTGGCGCATCCCCGCCGAGAGCTCGGCGACGCGCTCGTCGGCGCGACGCTCCATCCCGAGGGCGCGCAGCAGCTCCTCGATCCGCACCTCTGCCGCCTCGCGCTCGACGCCGTGCAGCCGAGCCTGGAAGCGCAGGTTCTCCCGCCCTGAGAGGTCGCGGTAGAGGAGCGGCTCGTGGCCGAGGTAGCCGATCTTCCCGCGCAGCTTCCAGGCCTCGTTCGGCAGCGAGCAGCCGAGCACCCGCGCCTCGCCGCCGCTCGGCCGCAGCAGGGTGGCGAGGATCCGCAGCAGCGTCGTCTTGCCGGCCCCGTTGGGGCCGAGGACGACCAGCGACTCTTCCGCCGCAAGGAATACGTCGACTCGATCCAGGGCGACCCGTTCGCCGAATTCCCGCCACAGGCCGCGTAGCTCGATCACCTCGCTCACGGGGCGGATTCTCCCCGAGTGCGCGAGGAGCGGTCATTTAGGACCACTGCTCTGTGCTCAAGCGACCACTGCTCTGTGCTCAAGCGACCACTGGTCGCGGACGTCTCAGCTACGCCGCTTCTGCATCGTCCGGCGGCCGATCTTCAATAGGGGGGCGGCACCTTCCCGTAGTGCCTTGGCGCGGATCTCGCCTTTGCCGTAGAGGATCCGCGCCGAGGCGCGAACGGCGTCGCCGAGGGTTTCGTCGTAGGGGTGCCACCAGAAGTCACGGGTCAGGCCCGGCTCCCAAGCGTTCATCTTGATGTTGACGCACTCGTAGAAGCCGAATTTGGAGTGCGAGCGGCCGAGGCCGGAGTCCTTGACGCCGCCCCAGGCGCACTGGCAGGCCCCGTGGGAGAAGGAGTGGTCGTTGACCCAGACCATCCCCGACTCGATCCGTCGCGCGATGCGGGCGCCGCGCTGGCGGTCCTTGGTCCAGACCGAGGCGCCGAGGCCGAACTCGGAGTCGTTGGCGAGGTCGATCGCTTTTTGCTCGGAGTCGACGACGACGATCGGCAGCACTGGGCCGAAGATCTCCTCGCGCATGATCCGCATCTCGTGGGTGACGCCAGTGAGGACGGTCGGGGCGATGTACCTGCCGGCAGAGAGGCCCGGGGGATCGATGGGGCCGCCGCAGCGTTTGGTCGCGCCGGAGGCGACCGCGTCCTCGATCAGGTCGACGACGATCGCGTACTGGTCCTCGGAGGTCATCGGGCCGATCTCGGTGTCCCACTCGATCGGGTTGCCAAGCTGCAGCTTTTCCGCCTCGCGGACGACGCCCTCGGTGAAGCGGTCGGCGACGTCGCGCATCACGTAGACGCGCTCGATCCCCGAGCAGGTCTGGCCGGCATTGGCGAAGCCGCCCCAGACGGCGCCGGAGATTGCGTTGTCGAGGTCGGCGTCGGAGCAGACGATCATCGGGTCCTTGCCGCCGAGCTCCAGGACCGAGCCCTTGAGCTCACCGGCGCAGACCTCGCCGACCTTGCGGCCGACCTCGACCGAGCCAGTGAAGAAGACCTTGCCGACGCTGGAGCGGCTGAGCGCGTCGCCGATCCGGCCGCCGCCGTGGACGACCCGGACCAGGCCCTCGGGCAGACCGCCCTTCTCGAAGACCTGGGCGATCCGCTCGCCGAGCAGCGGCGTCAGGCTCGCCGGCTTCAGCACCACGCCGTTGCCCGCCATCAGCGCGATCGCGACCTCGCCGAAGGGGATCGACCAAGGGTAGTTCCAGGGCGCGATCACGCCGACGACGCCGATCGGCTCGTAGCTGAAGCGGCCTTTCTTGGAGAGCGTGAAAGCCTGGGTCATCGGCACCTTCTCGTCGGCGAGGATCTTCGGCCCCGCCTTCGCGCACCAGTGCAGCGCATCGACCGTCGGAAGCAGCTCCATCGTGTAGGCCTCGGCCCGCGGCTTGCCCTGCTCCTTGACCAGTAGCTCGGCGATCTCGTCGATGTCGTCGAGCAGCGCGTCGGCGGCGCGGCGCATGTAGTTGGCGCGCGTCTTCGCCGGCAGCTCCGCCCAAGCGGGCTGGATGCGGGCGACGTCGTCGACCACTCCCTGCACTTCCTCCGGCACGATCGTCGGCACCGAGCCAACCAGCTCGCCGGTGGCGGGGTTGAACGACTCGAGGGTCGAGGTGGACGGGGCCGTCTGAACTGCCGTTGCGCTCTCCATGAGGCGATTGTACGGCGGGCGGGGGGGTCGGGAGAGGGGTTCGGCGGACAACAGCGAGGAGGGTCCGGCGAACCCTCTCCCGACTCCTTCGCGTGCCGATGCCGTTGGCAGCTATCCGGGACGGCCGCCGATGGGAACAACGCCGACGATGTGCATGAGCATCACGTGCATGAATACGCGACGAGATGACAAAGCCAAAGCCGATGACCTATGAGGTGGTGTATCTGACTCAGGGGGACGTACTCGATATCGCTGTCGAGAGGGGCATCGCCTACCTCGGCGATTCGAAGCTCGAAGCTCGCTACCCGAACCACACGCACTTCGTAGGGGTCGACAGTCCCAACTACGCTCGATTAGCAACGACGGCGCTTCCCGACGGGCACGAGCTGTTGATCGAGCTCGAGCCGACAGGCGGAGCACGGCTGGAGGCTCGTGATACGTCAGGACGCCCGATCGCGGCTTAGCCTTAGCGGCCACAGTGGCCGATCAGCTCTTCGACACGAACGACAGCGATAGTCCCGGACCGCAGCGACCTCCGGCCGACGCCCCCCTCGCCGTTCGCATGCGTCCACGCTCCCTCGACGAGGTAATCGGGCAGGAGCACGTGCTGGGGGCGGGGGCGGCGTTGCGGAGCGCAATCGAAAGCGGCAAGCCGCACAGCGCGATCCTCTACGGGCCGCCGGGGGCGGGGAAGACGACGCTGGCGCGGATCGCGGCTGCGGGGGCGCAGGGGGCCTTCGAGGAGGAGTCGGCGGTCAACGCGGGCAAGGCCGAGATCCGGGCGGTGATCGAGCGGGCGCGTGAGCGGCGGCGGGCGAGCGGCCGGCCGACGATCCTCTTCCTCGACGAGATCCATCGCTTCAACAAGGCCCAGCAGGACGCGCTGCTGCCGGCGGTCGAGGACGGAACGCTGACGCTGATCGGCGCCACCACCGAGAACCCCTACTTCGAGGTCAACTCGGCCCTGCTCTCGCGGGCGCAGGTCTACGAGCTTCATCCGCTGGAGCCGGGACAGGTGGAAGAGCTGCTGCGGCGAGCGCTCGCCGATCCGGAGCGGGGGATCGCCGAACCGCCGGCGGTCACCGAGGATGCCCTGGCGATGCTGGCGACGCGCAGCGGCGGCGATGCCCGCGTCGCCCTCTCGGCTCTGGAGCGAGCAGTCGAGCGCGCTGATGGCGAGGTCGGGGTCGCCGCGGTCGAAGACGCGCTGCAGCGCAAGGCGATCGACTACGACCGCCAGGGCGACCGCCACTACGACTTCGTCTCCGCCTGGATCAAGGCGACCCGAGGCTCTGACGTCGACGCCTCGCTCTACTACCTGGCGGTGATGCTGGAGGGGGGAGAGGACCCGCGCTTCATCGCCCGCCGCATGGTCATCCTCGCCTCCGAGGACGTCGGCAATGCCGACCCCCAGGCGCTGCTCGTCGCCGACGCGGCCGCCCGGGCGGTGGACCGGGTCGGGCTGCCCGAGTGCGCCCTCAACCTCGCCCAGGCCGCTGTTTACCTTTCGCTGGCCCCGAAGTCCAACGCTTCCTACAAAGCGCTCTCCGCGGCCCGCGCCGAGGTCCGTGCCAACGGCGCTCAGACCCCACCCGACTACCTGCGTGACGCCCACTATCCGGGCGCTGGGGAGCTCGGCCGCGGCGAGGGCTACCGCTATGCCCATGACGAGCCCGGGGCGGTCAGCGACCAACCGCTCCTGCCTGAGGCACTTCGCGGCCAACGCTTCTATAAGCCGACCGACAGAGGCTTCGAGGAGGAGCTCGGTCGGCGCCTGGCGGCCTTAAGAAAAAAATTAGACAGCATGTAAAACAAGGCGAAACTTTTGGGTCCGCTCGGGGTTTTCAGATTCGGCATCCCAAGCTAAAGCCAGGGAGAGCCGACACCCGGCAGAGAGGCCTGGACTGGGGGCCTCCTGCCGGGCCTGTGAAACAGGGGGAACAAGGGCGTCGAGTTGACTGGGCTCGGCGCCCTTCTTCGTTCCGCCAAGGGGGAAAGGGCCGATCGCCTATCGTGGACCCGTGCCTGAGAACCAGCCCGACCGGCTCCGCCTCGGCGGCATGGCCCTCCGCAACGGCCTGCTGATCCACGGCCCGACCCACTGGGCGGCCGCGGTTCGCGACCGCGACGGCGGAATCGAAGTCGCCTCCGAGCGCAAGCCAGAGCTCGCTCCCGGCCTGGTGGCGAAGGTGCCGGGACTGCGCGGGCCGATCAAACTCGCAGAGGCGATGCTGGTGCTGCCGCTGGCGCGGCGGCGCCTGCCGTCGGCGCGGATGCCGTTCGAGGACGGGCGGGTGCTGGCGGCGGTGGCGCTGACCCTTGGCATCACCTCGGTGCTGCGAAAGCGAGCACCGGCGAGCGCGCTGCGCGAGGGGCTCGTGCAAGCGATCGGGGCGGCGCCGGCGCTGGTGGCCCTGGCCGACCGCGACCTCGCCGCCTACCACGGTGCCGAGCACAAGACGATCGCCGCTTACGAGCGCGGGGTCGACGACGTCGCCTCGGTGCCGAAAGAGCACGACCGCTGCGGCTCCAACCTGATCGTGCCGATGATGCTGCTCTCCGCCGGCGGCACCGTCCTGCTCGAGCGCCTGGTCGAGAACCCGAGCCCCGCCGCCCGTGCCGGCGTCGGTCTTGGCGGCGCCTCGGTCGCGGTCGAGATGTTCGCCTGGAGCGATCGCCACCACGGCGAGCCGCTGGCCGAGGCCTTCCACACCCCTGGGCGCGAAATCCAGCGCCACTGGGCGACGAAGGAGCCGACGCCCGAGCAGCTCGAAGTCGCGGTCACGGCGCTGGGGGAGATCCTCCGGGTCGAGGAAGGCGAGAGAAACGGCGGCGATGCCGAAGGCGCTGTTGTGCCGCCGGCCGCATAGACTCCCGCCCGTGTTCGGCCGCATCGACCACATCGGAGTCGCCGTCGAGGACGTCGACGCCGCGATCGCTCTCTACCAAGACAGCTTCGAAATGGAGCTCGCCCACCGCGAGACGGTGGAGTCGCAGGGCGTCGAGGCGGTCCTGCTCGATGTCGGCGACGGCCACGTCGAGCTGCTGGCGCCGCTCGGGCCCGACACGCCCGTCGGCAAGTACATGGCCAAAAACGGTGCCGGCCTGCATCACGTCGCCTACGCGGTCGACGACATCGACGCCGCCCTGGAGAAGATCGCCGCCGCTGGACTGCGGCTGATCGACTCTGAGCCGCGGGTGGGCATCCGCGGCAGCCGCGTCGCTTTCCTCCACCCCCGCTCGACCGGCGGGGTCCTGACCGAGATCGTCGAACCCGCAGGAGGTCACTGATGGCAGACGTGCAGCGAGTCGAGATCGGCTTCGAGGGCGGGCAGGTGATCTCCACCCGGCTCTCCGACGAGGACCTAAAGGACCTGCGATCCCGGCTCGAGCAGGGCGGCTGGTACGACCTGCCGACCGAGGAGGGGACGATCGCCCTCTACGTCGGCAAAGTCGCGTTCGTCCGGGTCGAGTCCGGCGAGCACCGGGTCGGCTTCGGCGGTTAGGCCGATGCGACCGCGGCACCTGCTCGGCGTGGCGGCCGCCGCGACGCTGGCCGCTGCGCTCTGGTGGCGGAAGAACCCCTCGGCCTGCCCCTACGGCCAGCGCTTCTGGGTGGAAGCGCCACACCCGCTGATTACTCGCGAGCGGCTGCGGTCGGTGCTGCGCCCGCAGTCGGGCGAGCGGCTGCTGGAGGTCGGCGTCGGTACCGGCTACTACAGCTGCGAGCTGGCTGAATGGGTGGCGCCGGGCGGGACGCTGGAGCTCTTCGACCTGCAGCAGGAGTTCCTCGACCACGTGATGCGAGCAGCCGCCGAGCGCGACCTTACGAACCTCGTCCCGACCCAAGGCGACGCCACCGACCTCCCCTTCGAAGACGCCTCGATCGACGCCGTCATCCTCACCGCCGTCCTCGGCGAGATCCCAGACCGCGAGGCCGCCCTACATGAGATCCACCGCGTTCTCAAACCAACCGGCCGCCTCATAGTCGGCGAGCTCTTCGGCGACCCCCACTTCACCTCCCGCAAGAGCCTGGAAGAGCTGGGCGCGGAAGCCAATTTGAAGCTGGCCGAGCTTTCCGGCCCCCGCCTCGGCTACTTCGCCCGCCTGAACCCAAACTGACTCCCCCGACGCACCGCTTTTGAAGATTCCGGATAGAGGCCGCCGCCGTACGCGCAAGATCGGAACAATTTCAGCGGTGGAGCTGGCTATTTCGGTGTAGGTTCGTTGAATCGACACTCCGGGTGACCATCGTCGCGGGAACGACGACGGCTGGGAGTGGGGAGAGGCACAAAGGGTCTGTCTTCGAATGGCCTATCGCTACGCGAGCAATCCGAGCGAGGCCGAAGACATAGCTCAGGATGCCCTTCTCCGCGCCTGGCGTCGGCGCTCGACCCTGCGCGATTCCGAGCGCCGCAACCAGTGGCTGGCGGCGATCGTCCGCAACGAGGCCTTCCGCCAGCACGCGCGGGTGCGACCCGATCCGACAGCGACAATCGAGCTCCAGGAGGGGGCCGAGGACGAGCATGTGCTGGCCGCCATCGAGCTCGCCGACCTGCACGCGGCGCTTGAGCATCTGAGCGAACGCGAGCGGCAGCTGTTGTCGATGCGCTACGAGGAAGACTTGACGCACCCCGTGATCGCCCGCCGCCTCGAAATCCCGGAAGGGACCGTCAAGGTGCGGCTGCACCGGGTGCGGACCAAACTGCGCATGCTGTACGCGGGGGCGACCATCCCCACCTGAACTTCGGACCGCTGTACAAGGACAGTGGCGGCCACGGTGACGAACATCTCTTCATGGAGACCGCACCGCGCCAGATCGTCGCCTTCGGCGGCGGCGGCTTTTCGATGGAGTCGGGCAACCCACTGCTCGACGACTACGTGCTCGGGTTGGCGAAGGTCGAGCGGCCGCGCGTCTGCTTCCTCCCCTCGGCCAGCGGCGACGCCGACCACTACATCGTCCGCTTCTACCGCGCCTTCTCCGCCCACCGCTGCGAGCCGAGCCACATCTCCCTCTTCCGCCGCGAGCAGGGGCCCAGCGACCTGCGCCGCCACCTCCTCTCCCAGGACCTGATCTACGTCGGCGGCGGCAGCGTCGTCAGCCTGCTTGGGGTCTGGCGCGCGCACGGGATCGACTCGATCCTGCGCGAGGCCTGGGAATCGGGAGTGATCCTCTGCGGTCTCTCCGCCGGCTCGCTCTGCTGGTTCGCCGAGGCGGTGACTGGTTTCCACGGCGAGCCGAAGCGGTTGCGGGGAATGGGGCTGCTGCCGTTCAGCAACTGCGTTCACTACGAGCGGGGTGGCGAGCGGCGCGATTCCTACCATCGCTTCCTGCGCGAAGGGATGTGCGGGGGCTATGCGGCGGAGGACGGGGCGGCGCTGCACTTCGTCGGCGAGGAGCTGAGTCGGGTCGTGGCTTCGCGCCCGCAGGCACGCGGCTACCGCCTCGACGTGGCGGGGCGGCGGGTGGTGGAGATGCAGATCGCCACCACCTACCTCGGCGACCGCGAGGCGCCGCCGGCCGCACCCCTGCCGGAGGCGCTCTCGACCGCGCCTGCCCCCGCCGCCGGATGAGCGGCAACGGGCGCCTTCCACAGGCGGCGACGCCGGTCCGCCGCATTCTCGCCCTCGGCGGCCACGAGTTCAGCTCGCGGCCGCCGGATCGGGCAGTCTGCGAGCTGCTGCTGCGGCTGGCGCACGAGCGTGGCGGCGCGCGGCCGCGGATCTGCATCCTCCCGACCGCCAGCGGCGACACGTCGGAGCAGATCTCAAGCTTCTACGCGGCCTTCGGCGAGCGCTCCTGCGAGCCCTCCGACGTCTCCCTGTTCCGGCTCGGCCGGCGGCCTCTGGCGCTGCGCGATCACCTACTGAGCCAGGACCTGATCTACGTCGGCGGCGGCAGCCTGCTCAACCTGCTGGCGGTCTGGGAGGCGCACGACATCGCCTCGATCCTCAGCCTCGCCTGGCGCCAGGGGATCGTCCTCGCCGGTCAGAGCGCCGGCGCGATGTGCTGGTTCGAAGCGGGGATCACCAAGTCCTCGGGCAAGCCCCTGGCCGCTGCCGGCCTCGGCCTCCTCTCGGGCAGCCTTTGCGTCCACTACAACAACGAACCCGAGCGCCGCGCCGCCTACCTCGATGCGGTCGCCGACGGGATGCCGAGCGGCTACGGCCTCGACGACTACGCGGGTCTCCTGTGGGAGGGCGAAGGCAATCCCTCCTCTCTGACCGCCCGCCGCGGTGCCCGCGCCTATCGCGTCAGCTCCCGCGAAGGCGAGGTGCTCGAGTCCCCCCTCCCGGTTCGCTTCCTCCCGGCACCCGCCCCCGCCGCCCTGCGCGAGGACATCGCCGAGTTCCGGCGGATCACGGGCATGCGCAAGCGCGCCGGCTGGCTCGGCTGAAGTCACAGAATGGTTGCGATTTCGCCCCCGAAGATTTACGTTCTGCGCGCAACACGTCGCAACTTTTCGTCTACAGTCCTGCCATCATGGAGGCTCTGGAGATGGAGAGGCCGATGACCGAGTGGAACGACCACAGACTCGATGAACTGAACGGGCGGGTGAAAGAGGGCTTCGAGAGCGTCGACAAGCGCTTCACGAAGGTCGAAGAGCGCTTTGGACAGGTCGACAAGCGCTTTGGACAGATCGACAAGCGCTTCGAGCCGCTTGCCACGCGCGAAGATGTCGCGGAGTTGAGGGGAGAAATGAACGCCGGGCTGAATCGGATCAGCGATCGGATCGACCGCCTTTACAACGTAGTTATCGTGGCCGGGGTAGGCGTGATCGGAACCCTGCTCGCCAACGGGATCTGGGGCTGAGTTCAGCCCCAGATCCAACTACTCCCCTGCCACAGGTGGCGCGGTCGGGTCGGAGCCCTCTTCGCCGAGTTTCTCGCGGGCGATGTAATCCTCGGCCAGGAGCAGGTTGTCGCGGGAGCGCTCGACAACCCTGAGCAGGTCGCTCATCAGCGCCACCTCCTCGACCTGCTCCTTGACGAACCACTGCAGGAACTGCTCGGCCCGGTAATCCTTCAGCTCGCGGGCGAGCTCGAAGAGGGCGAAGATCTCGTCGCTGACCCGCTGCTCCTGCTTCAGCGCCACTCGGACTGGGGCGGCGCCATCGTCGAAGCTGGTCTGCTGGGCCTTGATGTCCGGGATCCGGACCTGCTCGCCGACGTCGAGCAGGTACTTGATCATCATCATCGCGTGCTCGCGCTCCTCCAGCGCCTGCCGGTAGAAGAAGGCGGCGAGGCGGGGGAGGGTCTCGGCGTCGTAGTAGACGGCCGCGGCCACGTACTGCTGGTGGGCGGCGAACTCGTTCGAGATCTGCTCGTTGAGGGCGTCGGCGAAAGACTTGTCAGGCATCTCGGCTCCTTGTCGCGGGCGGGACCCGCAACGTAGCCGAAAGCGAAAATTCGGTCGGCCGAAGCAGCCGTTCGGCTGCCCTTACAGCTTCCAGCGGAAGCCGATCTCCTCGATCGCCGGCTCCAGCGGGCTCGTCGGCAGCCCTGGCTTGGTCGCCTTCTCCGGCTCGTTGTAGCCGCTCGGCGCGACGTCGTTGGGCGTGTCGGGATGGAAGATCGAGGCCAGGTACTGGATCTGGCCGCGGCCTTGGCCAAGCTCGGACTGGCCGCCGCCGTAGGCGCCGATCCCGCGCTCCTCGCAGTAGTCGTAGGCGGCGAAGAGGTTGCGGATCGGGCCGAAGCGCGAGGGCTTGACGTTGACCGTCTTCGGCGGCGACCACGGCATCGCCTCGATGTCGGCGATCGAGTGGATCGGCGCGTCCCAGGTGACCCGCTCGTGGACCGGGTCGAGCAGCGGTTTCGTCTCCTCAGTCACGTCGGGGTCCTCGAGCCAGGCGTCGGGGAAGGTCTCGATCAGCTTCGCGTAGAGCTCGGGGTCGGTCTCGACGTCGACCGGGGTGCCTTTGTAGAAGCCCTTGAGGTCGAGCGAGTCAACCGCGCCGGTCGCGGCCAGCGCCGCGATCAGCTCGTCGTCCCAGTCGTTCGCCGGGTCGAGCTTGAAGCGCAGCGTCGGGTAGACGGCGAGGCGCGCCTGCAGCGGCTCGATCGAGGAGCCTTCGCCCTCCTGCCAGCCGGCGAGTCGCATCGAGTTGACGAAGTTCACCGGACGGGGCTCGCGCCCGAGCGCGGCGGCGAGGTTGGTCCCCGCCTGGCGCAGCGCCAGGTCCAGCGCCGCCGACTCGAAGGCCCAGCGGCGGTAGTCGCGGGAGACGTCTGCGCGCACCGGCTCCCCGGCCGGGAAGAGGTCGATTCCGTCGAGGCGGTCGCTGAACTCGGCGAAGGTGAACTTGCCGGCGAGACCCTCCGGCGGCCCATGGTCCTGCTGGCCGATGTGGTCGATCGCGTCGTAGACGACGTCTTCGCCAACGCCCTCGTGGCCGCCGCCGCGCAGCTTGACGATCGTCGTCAGCCGTTCCATCTCCCCCCAGTCGATGCCCAGCCCCTCGAACTCACAGGACTCGATCTCGAGCGGCAGGTCGGCGATCGCATCGAAGCTGGCCATCGCAAGAACCTAGCGAGTCACCCGCAGCGTCTTCAGCTCACGGTCCGAGCCGCCGCGGACATACCCGCCGTGGGCGAGGCTTTCGCGGATGAAGTCGAGCGTCTCCGGGGTGAGGCGCTCGCCTGGGAGGACGTTGGGGATGCCCGGGGGGTAGGCGGCAAGTCCCTCGGCGGCGACGCGGCCGGCGGCGGCATCGAAGGGCACCACTTCCTGCGGCCCGAGGAAGGCTTCGCGTGGGGTCAGCACCAGCTCGCCCCAGGGCGGCGCCGGCGCCAGCTTCTCGTCCGGCTCCCCCGGCGTTTCCTCCAGCTCGGCGACCGCCACGCGCAGGCCCTCGACCAGCCGCTCGCCCGCCAGCTCGGCGTTCTCGCCGACGCCGAAGATGGCGACGACGACGTTGCCCGAGTAGAGCTCGAGGTCGAGGTTGGCGACGTGGAAGGCGGCTTTCCAGAGTCGCTGGGCGCTGGAGCCGGTCCCGCGCACGTCGATCCCAAGCCGCAGCGGGTCCCAGCCGGCGACGCCGGGCTGGCCGACCAGCCGCTCGTCGAGCACGTCGAGGCCGGGGATCTCGCGGATCCGCTCGCGCGTCTCGGCAATCGCCGTAAGCGCCTTGCCCAGTAGGTCCTCGCCGTGGACGTAGATCTGCCGGCGCTGGGCGTCGAGCGAGCCGGCGAGGAGGCCGCTGGGGCTGGTCGTCTCGACCAGGCTGACGCAGCGATCGACGATTGCGCCGTCGATCCGCCCGCCGCGGCCGAGGTGCAGCATCGCCGCCTGGGTCAAGGCTCCGACGATCTTGTGGGTCGAGGAGGTGACGAGGTCGGCGCCGGAGGCGAGCGCGTCGGTTGGCAGATCGGGGTGGAAGTGAAGGTGCGCGCCCCAGGCCTCGTCGGCGACCAGCGGCACGCCGCGCGAATGCGCCACCTCCGCCAGGCTGGCGACGTCGGCGCAGGCGCCGAAGTAGGTCGGCGAGACGACCATCGCCGCCACCGCCTCGGGGGTTTCGTCCAGTGCCGCCGCCAGCGAGTCGGGCGTCAGCCCGTGGGCGATCCCCAGCTCGGGGTCGAGCTGGGGCGCGACGAAGGTCGGCCGCATCCCGCTCAACACCAGGCCGTCGATCACCGAGGAGTGGACGTTGCGCTGGACCACGACCCGGTTGCCGAGGTGGGCGAGCGCCATGCAGGCGGCGTGGTTGGCCTGCGAGGCGCCGTTGGTCAGGAACCAGGAGCGCGCCGCCCCCCAGGCCTCGGCGGCCAGTTGCTGCGCCTGCTGGAAGGGCGTCGGTTCGGGGCCGATGTCGACCCCTTCGGTAACCGAGGGGATGTCGTTGATCAGGCCGGTTTCGCCGACCAGCTCAGTCATCTTCGGGTCGGCGCCGAGCCCGCCCTTGTGGCCGGGGACCTGGAAGCGGCCCGTCTCGAGCTCCGCATAGGCGAGCAGGGCGTCGACGTATGGAGTCGAGTCCTGACCGGGATCGGACATCGAGCCGAGTCTACGGGTCCGCCTAACTGGCCTTGGACAATTTTGCAGCGGATCTTTGGACGAAACCGAGGGGCGGCGTGCTGGAGAATCCCGGGATGCGTCATACGCGCCTTGGCTACTGGATCGAGGAGGCGGGGGAGGTCGCGCCGCGGCCGCCCCTGACCGCCGACCTCGAAGCCGACGTCCTCGTCGTCGGCGGTGGCTACACGGGGATGTGGACCGCCTGGTATGCGCGCCAGCTGGAGCCGGAGGCGCGGATCGTCCTGCTCGAGTCCGAGGAGGTCTGCGGGCACGGGCCGAGCGGCCGCAACGGCGGCTTCTGCAACGCGATGTGGCTCTCGCTGGCCTCGATGCGCGATCGCTGGGGGACGGAGGGGGCGCTGGCGACGGCGCATGCGGCGCAGGAGGCGGTGGGGAGGATCGAGCGCTTCTGCGAGGAGCAGGGGGTGGACGCCTGGTTCCGGCCGGCGGGCTACGTGCAGGTCTCGACCGCCCCCGCCCACGACGGCTCCTGGCAGCGGGCGGTCGACGCCTGCCGCGAGCTCGGGGTGCCGGAGATGCTGCAGCCGCTGAGCGAGGCCGAGGTAACCGAGCGCTGCAAGTCACCCGCCTTCCGCGCCGGCGCCGTCTCGCCGACCTCGGCGACGGTGCAGCCGGCGCGGCTGGCGCTGGGCCTCCGAGGGCAGTTGATCGAGGCGGGGGTGGAGATCTTCGAGTCCTCGGCGGTGCGCTCGTTTCGGGAGACGGGCAGGGGGGTCGAGGCGCACACCGCAACCGGCTCGGTCCGCGCGCGGCGCGGAGTGCTGGCGATCGGCAGCGCCGCCAAGGGCCGCCACGGCCCGCTCCGCGGCCGCCTCACCGTCGCCTCCTCTCACATTGTCCTCACCGAGCCGGTATCCGATGTGCTGGAGGAGATCGGCTGGACGGACGGCGACTGCATCACCGACGCCCGCGCGCTCCTGCACTACTTCCGCACCACCCCCGACGGGCGGATCGCCTTCGGCTGGGGCGGCGGCCGGATCGCGATGGGCGCCCGCACCCACGGCCGCGCCGAGCTCGACGCCTCGGTGATCGCTGCCGCCGCGGACCACCTCCACCAGTACTTTCCGGCCCTCCGCGGGCGCCGCATCACCCACGCCTGGGGCGGCCCGATCGACGCCTCCCCGACCCATCTCCCCACCGTCCAATCCCTCACCCACCGCCGCGCCTTCGTCGCCGCCGGCTATACCGGCAACGGCGTCGGCCCTTCAAACATGGTCGGCCGCACCCTCGCCGCCCTCGCCCTTGACCACCAAGATGACCACACCCGCCTGACCTTCGTCGACGCCCACACCCCCCGCGTCCCCCCCGAGCCCTTCCACTGGCTAGGCGGCGAATCGATCCGCTACGCGATTGAGAAAAAAGAGGAAGCCGAGATGCAAAATCGCCAACCCGGCCGAGTCGCCTCAGCCATAGCGAAGGTCCCAGAACTGATCGGCTTTCACATCGGCCGCTGATCGTCGAACAGGACGAGGTAGGGCTCGTAACGGAATATCCGCGAACGCTTTTGGCCAGTTATCTCCCTGAGAAGCCCAAGCTCCTCGAAAGAAGACACCAAGCGACTGGCCGTGGGAAAGGTAGATCCAAGAACAGCGGCAGCGACATTGATATTGATCAGCGGTCGTTGGAAGAGGCTGGATAGGAGCAGGAGTCCGTTCTGACCAAGGTTCTTCTCCAAGATCAAGGATCGATGCGCTTCGCGAAGCTCAAAGAGCTGCTCGGCCGTTTCGGTCGCTTCCTGGGCGGTTTGGACTACGCCGCTCAGGAAGAACCGGATCCAGCCCTCCCAGTCCCCCGCGCGACGGACGGCCATCAGTCGGTCGTAGTACTCCGTGCGATGCAGCTTGAAGTAGTAGCTGAGATAAAGGAGCGGCTTCCGCAGGATCCCTCGATGGACCAAAAGGAAAGTGTTGAGAAGCCTCCCCACTCGACCGTTGCCGTCGAGGAAGGGATGGATCGTCTCGAACTGAGCATGTGCCAAGCCGACTTCGATCAGTGTCGGGTAGCTGCCGTCTGCATGGAGATAGCCCTCGAAATCGTGAAGAGCCTTGTTCATGTCGATTGCCGGAGGGGGAACGAAAGTTGCCCTGTTGAGCGGAGCTCCTTCTGGGCCGATCCAGTTCTGGGTCCGCCGAAACTCGCCCGGAGTCGCCATTGAGCCTCTGCCGTCCCGGAGCAGCTCCTTGTGGATTTCTCTAATCAGGCGAAGGGAAAGCGGCAGCGTCTCGATGCGTCCTAGACCGAAGTTCATGGCATTGACGTAGTTGGCGATTTCGAACGCATCGGAGAGTCGGTCCCTATGGTCACTCTCCAATTCAAGTTCCAAGAGATCCTCAAGCGTGCTTTGGGTTCCCTCGATCTGGGAGCTCAGGACTGCCTCTCGCCGCACGTACATCGAGACGAAGAAATCCGGGTCCGGGATGACCTTGCCTATCCCATCCAGCCTGCCTAGCTCTCTGACCGCCTCCTCGAGCAGACTCAGAAGAGTCGAATCGAGTTGCAACGGAGGACTGGGCGGTAGGGGCTTTGGAATGAACGCGGCATAGCCCTCGCTTTGACGGACGAAGCTTCCTGCTCGGTCTTTTAAGTCTGCGCCGGACATACCGGACTTATTTTAACAACACGGCAATTTTTTTAATAACTATAGAGAGCAGACAGCCGCTGGTAACGCAGCTCTTAATAGCGGGATGGCTCGTCTAAGTCGCCGCAGGCGCGCCGACCGCGACGCCGATCCCGGCCTCCTGTTCGGGCCTCACGCTGGCCATCTTTTCCGCGCGTCGCTGCTGCCAGGTGGCGAAGCCCATGGCGGCTACGGTGAAGAAGAAGAGGATCATCGCGATCACGTTGACTTCGACGGGGATGCCGCGCTGGGCGGCGCCGAAGATGTAGAGGGGGAAGGTGACGGTGGTGCCGGAGTTGAAGTTGGAGATGACGAAGTCGTCTATGGAGAGGGCGAAGGCGAGCATTGCGGCGCCGAAGATGCCGGGCATGATCAGCGGCAGGGTCACCAGGCGGAAGGTTTGGAAGGAGCTGGCACCGAGGTCTCTTGCCGCCTCCTCCAGGCTACGGTCGAAGCCGATCAGCCTTGAGCGCACGACGACGACGACGAAGCTGATGCAGAACATCACGTGGGCGATCAGCAGGGTTTCGAAGCCGAGCGAAAAGGTGCCGATGAGGAGGAAGAAGGAGAGCAGCGCCGCCCCCATCACCACCTCGGGGGTCGCCATCGGGATCACGATCAGGAAGTTCGCCGGCCGCCGGCCGAAGAACTGATGGCGGACCAGCGCCAGCGCCATCATCGTCCCGACGATCGTCGAGATCACCGTCGCCAACAGCGCCAGTTTGAGGCTGGTCACAAGGGCTTCGTTGAGTTCGGGGCGGCTGAAGGCGTGGGCCCAGTGTTCGAACGTGAAGCCGACCCAGGTGTAGTTGTAACGGCCGGACGGATCGTTGAAGGAGAAGAGCAGGATGACCGCGATCGGCAGCAGTAGGTAGAAGACCACCAGCGCGGCGACGATGTTGACCGCGTGCTCGCGCAGCCAGCGCCAGGCTTGCGCGCCCCGGCTCTCCATCAGACCGTGTCCTCACCCATCAGCGCCTCCGAGCCGGCGAAGCGGATGTAGATGACCACGGCGATCATGATCAGCGCCATCAGCACAAAGGAGAGCGCCGCCGCCGAGGGGTAGTCGGCCTGGCTCAGGTAGAGCGACTGGATCACGTTGCCAATCATCCGGTTGCCGGCGCCGCCGAGGAACTGGGCGTTGACGTAGTCGCCGGCGGCGGGGATGAAGGTGAGCAACGTGCCCGCCACCACCCCCGGCGCCGAGAGCGGCAGCGTCACCCGCAGGAAGGTCTGGGCCGCCGAGGCGTAGAGGTCTTTCCCCGCCTCGATCAGGCGCACGTCGATCCGCTCTAGGCTGGCGTAGATCGGCAGGATCATGAACGGCAGGAAGTTGTAGGTGAGCCCCGCGATTACCGCCCAGCTGGTGGCGAGGATGTGGCCGCTTGGCGCCAGCCCGACCGCGTGGAGGAATTCGGTCACCGGGCTTTCGTCGGAGAGGATCGTCTCCCAGGCGATCGTCCGGATCAGGTAGGTGGTGAAGAACGGCGCGACCACCGCGAACAGCATCACGTTGCGCCAGCGCCCCGCCTTGAAGGCGATCGCGTAGGCCAGTGGGTAGGCGATCACCAGCGCCAGTAACGTCGCCGCGCCGGCGTAGACGAACGAACGCACGAACTGCGTGTCGTATTCCGAGAGGGCTTCGCTGTAGTTCGACCAGTTCCAGTCGAATTCGAGGCTGCCAACGGCTCCCGACTCCAGCGAGAGTTTCGCCATGAAGTAGAGCGGGACGACGAAGAAGACGATGAGCCAGATCGTCCCCGGGCCGAGCAGGAAGTAGGGGGAGAGGCGTCGGCGGAGGGAGCTCATCGGCCCTCACTCCCTCCGCCGCTGTGTGCTGCCTCTCCCATCGGGTCAGCCGTTCAGCACCGAGTCGAAGGCTTTGATCACCTTCTGTTCTTCCTCTTCGCTCTTAAACACCGGCGTCGCCGAGCAGTTCTTGGTGAAGGAGGCGCTGGGGAAGATCAGCTGGTTCTTCGCCAGTTCCGGATCGCGCTTGGCGAGGACTTCTTTCACGCCTTCGACCGGCGTCACGTAGTTGACGTATTCAGCGATGTTGGCCTGGACTTCAGGTTCGTAGACGTAGTTCATGAACGCCTCGGCCGCGGTCGGGTTCGGCGCCCCGATCGGGATCACCATGTCTTCCGACCAGAGCATGCAGCCCTCGGTCGGCATCCGCCATTCGAGGTCCGGGTTGTCTTCCTGTAGCTGCACCGCGTCGCCCGACCAGCCGATCACCGCGACGGCGTCGCCGCTGGTCAGGTCACGCGCGTAGTCGTTGCCGGTGAAGCGGCGGATCTGACCCGAGTCGGCCGCCCCCTTGATTTTTTCGATCGCCTTCATCCAGTCCGCTTCGGTGGCTTCGTTGGGGTCGACCCCTTCGCACTTCATCACCAGCGGCACGGTTTCCCGGACTTCGTTCAGGAAGTCGACTTTGCCCTTGTACTGCGATTCGAACAGGTCGCAGACCGACTTCACGTTCGGTGCCGTTTCCTTGTTAACGATGACCCCGGTCATCCCGCTCTGCCACGGCGCCGTGTAGTCGCGGTTGGGGTCGAACGCCGGGTGCTGGAGGCTCGCGACCAGGTTTTTTTCGACTTCCGGCAGGCCGGCCTTGTCGAATTCCTGGAGGTAGCCGAGCTTGTGCATTTTCGTCACCATGTAGTCGGCGAGGACGAAGATGCTGCGGCCGCCCGATTCGCCCTGGCCCAGCAGCGGCTGCATCTTGTTGAAGAATTCTTCGTTGGAGTTGATGTCTTCGATGTATTTGACCGAGACTCCACTCGCTTTTTCGAAGTCGGGGACGGTCTTTTTGTCGATGTAGAGCGGCCAGTTGGAGATCGTCAGCTCACCGGAGGGTTTCCCTTCGAGTTTGACCTTTTCCGCTGCTTCCGTTTCGCCGCCGCCTTCGATGCCGCCGCCCCCACCGCCGCAGGCGGCGAGCCCGAGGGCCAGCGCCGCCGCGGCAACTAGGACGGCAACCAGGGCGGAGATCCTGCGCGGTTCCTTCTTGCTGCTCACCATCAGGTTCAACCTCCGTGCGTCGTTTCTAGTTGCGACTGGTCGGCGGCACCGGCGGCACCGTCGATTGGGGCGGCCGCACCATTCGGCGACTCGCGGACAAGATGCATGTTCTCGGGCTCCCAGCTGAGGCCAACGCGGGCGCCACCACCGGGGAGGCGCTGGCGCTCGTCCTCGTCGGCGTTGGGAACGAGGACGGTCATCCGCACGTCCTCGCCAAGGTCGACCGCGATCTGGGTCGCGGTGCCGAGGTAGAGCGAGCTGGCGACGACGCCCTCGACCCGCGGCTGACCCGCGCTGCCGTCGCCGTTTTCGCCGAGCTCGACCCGCAGCTTCTCCGGTCGCACCACCGCGTGGCAGCGATCGCCGGGCGAGAAGCCGTCAGTGGGGGTGGAGATCGTCTGCCCCTGGTCGAGCTTCACCTCCCGCGAGCTGGTGACGGTCGCCGGCATCAGGTTGGAGACGCCGATGAAGCCGGCGACGAAGGTGGTGGCGGGGCGGTCGTAGACCTCCTCCGGCGCCGCCACCTGCTCGACCTGGCCGCGGTTCATCACCGCGATCCGGTCGCTCATCGTCAGCGCCTCCTCCTGGTCGTGGGTGACGTAGACGAAGGTGATGCCGACGTCGCGCTGGATCCGCTTCAGCTCGACCTGCAGTTCCTTGCGCAGTTTCAGGTCCAGCGCCCCGAGCGGCTCGTCGAGCAGGAGCACTTTCGGCAGGTTGACCAGGGCCCGGGCGAGGGCGACGCGCTGCTGCATTCCGCCGGAGAGCATCGACGGCCGCCGTTTGCCCTCCGAGGCGAGGCCGACCCGCTCCAGCTCGGCCGCGACCCGCTTCTTGATCTCCGCCTTGTCGACCTTCTTGCGCTTCAGCCCGAAGCCGACGTTGTCCTCGACGCTGAGGTGGGGGAAGAGCGCGTAGCTCTGGAAGACCGTGTTAGTGGGGCGCTTGTGCGGCGGCAGATGCGCCACGTCCTCGCCCTCGATCCGGATTTCACCCGCGGTCGGCCGCTCGAAGCCGGCGACCATTCGCAGCGTCGTCGTCTTGCCGCAGCCGCTCGGCCCGAGCAGGGTGAAGAACTCTCCCCGTGCCAGCTCCAGGTTGAGGTCGTCGACCGCGGCCAGCTGGTCGAAGCGTTTGGTCACGCTCCGCAGCTCAACGCTGGAGGTCTCTCCGTGGGCGTCCATTCCGGTTTATCAGCCCCCTCTCGGTGGTCTCGGGTACCCGTTTGCCCTAGTTACCCAATCGCGACGGTAAGCCCCGGTGGATCAATGTGCAAGTGGCGAATGTCCTAAAAGCACAGGAATAACTTGTACTTCATGTACAAGGCGCATGTTAGTCCTTGACCCAAAGACCACTTGCGATTGTTGGGATCGGGGTCTAGCTTTGTCCATAACGTCGTAATCGGAGAGGAGGGCCGTATGGCCACCGCGTCGCAAGCGCCGGCAGGAACCGATCTTCAGCAGCTGGCTCGCGAGCACCTGTGGATGCATTTCTCGAGGATGGGCGCCTACGGCCCCGACCACGAGATTCCGATCATCACCCGGGCCGAGGGCTGCTACGTCTACGACGAGCACGGCAACCGCTATCTCGACGGCCTCTCCGGCCTCTTCTGCTGCAACGCCGGCCATGGCCGCACCGAGTACGGCGAGGCCGCCGCGCGCCAGGTCGAAGAGCTCGACTTCTACACGCTCTGGAGCTACGCCCATCCGCGGGCGATCGAACTGGCGGCGCGGATCGCGAAGCTGGCGCCAGCCGACCTCAACCGCGTCTTCTTCACCTCCGGCGGGTCGGAGGCGGTCGAGTCGGCGATCAAGCTCGCCCGCAACTACCACCGGGCTCTCGGCAAAGGCCAGAAGCACAAGCTGATCGCCCGTGAGGTCGCCTACCACGGCACCTCGCTGGGGGCGCTCTCGGCGACCGGGATCACCGAGCTGAGGACCCCGTTCGAGCCGCTCACCCCGGGCACCAGCCACGTTCCCAACACCAACCTCTACCGCTGGCCCAAGGACCGCGAGGAAACCTGGGCGGCGGACGCGATCGAGGAGCGCATCGTCTTCGAGGGGCCGGAGACGGTCGCCGCCGTGATCCTCGAGCCGGTCCAGAACGCCGGCGGTTGCTTCGTCCCCCCGGACGGCTACTTCCAGCAGGTCCGCGAGATCTGCGACCGCCACGACGTGCTGCTGATCTCCGACGAGGTGATCTGCGCCTGGGGCCGCCTCGGCCACTACTTCGGCTGCGAACGCTTCGACTACGTGCCGGACATGATCACCGTCGCCAAGGCGCTGACCTCGGCCTACGCGCCGATGGGCGGCGTGATCGTCTCCGACAAGGTCGCCGAGCCGTTCATGCAGGGCACCGCATCCTTCGCCCACGGCTTCACCTTCGCCGGCCACCCGATCGCCGCCGCGATCGCGATGGCCAACCTCGACGTCTACGAGCGCGAGGACCTCTGCGGCCACGTGCTCGCCAAGGAGGGCGAGTTCCGGCAGATGCTGGAGTCGCTGCACGAGCTGCCGATCGTCGGCGACGTGCGCGGCGCCGGCTACTTCCACGCGGTCGAGCTGGTCAAAGACAAGGAGACGAAAGAGAGCTTCGACGACGAGGAGAGCGAGAAGCTGCTGCGCGGCTTCCTCTCCAGCGAGCTCTACAAGCGGGGGCTGATCTGCCGCGCCGACGACCGCGGCGACCCGGTGGTGCAGCTGGCGCCGCCGCTGATCGCCGACACCGAGCAGTTCGAAGAGATCCACGATGTCCTCCACTCGGTGCTCTCGGAGGCGTGGGACCAGATGGTCCGTTGAGGCGCTCGGTTAGGAGCTGATCATGCTCACCGTCCAGAGCCTGCTCGACGAGCTCGGCCTCGAGCTGGCTACCGGTGCCGACGCCGCCGCGGCGCCGGTCCGCTGGGTCCACATCTCCGAGCTGCAGGACCCGACTCCGTGGCTCTCCGGCGGCGAGCTGATGCTGACCACTGGGATCCCGCTCGACACCGCCGCCAAGCAACGAGCTTTCGTCCGCATCCTCGCCGACCGCAACCTGGCTGGACTCGGTCTGGGGACCGGGTTCAGCCACAAGTCGCTGCCGAAAGCGCTGGTCGACGAGGCCGAGAAGCGCGGCTTCCCGCTCTTCGAGGTGCCCTACTCGGTGCCGTTCATCGCGATCACCGAGAAGGCCTTCGCCAAACTCGTCAACGAGCAGTACGAGGTGCTGCAGCGCGGGGTCGCGGTGCAGCGGCGGCTGGAGCGGCTGGTGCTGGAGGAGCGGGGGCTGGAGGAAATTGCCGCCACCGTCGCCTCGGCGGTGGGCGGGACGGTGGCGATCCTCGACGCCCGCGGCGAGCGCCTCGCCGGGCGCGGTTTCCGCCGCCAGCTCTCGGCCGAGGCGATCAAGGCGATCCGCAAAGAAGCGCTCGGCCACGCCGGCGACGGCCATCCGTTCGTCCCCTCGCACCCGACGGTGCAGGGGCGGGCGCTGGCGCATCCCGTCATCTCCCCCGGGGGCGGGCCGCCGCAGGCCTGGGTGGTGATCGTCCGCGACTCGGGCGGTCTTGGCGACTTCGAGCGGCTGATCCTGCAGCAGGCGGTCGCGGTGGTGGCGCTGGAGCTGATGCGCCGACGAGTTGCCCAGGAGACCGAGAGGCGGCTGGCAGGGGATGTGCTGGCGGCTGCGCTTGGCGGGCGGATGGACCCGACCGAGCTGCGTCGCCGGCTGGAGCCGTTCGGCATCGGTGAGGAAGCGGCGGTGCTGGTCTTCTCGCTCGGCGATCCCGGCGGCGCAGCGACGACGCTGGAGGCAGCGCTGGCGGCGGACGCCTGCTCTGCTGTCGTCGCCCCCCACAGCACCGGCGGCCGGGAGCTGCTCTGCGCGGTGATCGACTGCGCCGATCGCGACCCGATCGAGGTCGCGACGAAGGCGCGGGCGGTCCTCGCGCGCGAGGGCGGGCCGGTCCGCGCCGCCGCCAGCCGCCCGGCGGTGCCGGAGCGCCTGCGGCACTCGTTCCACGAGGCGCGCTGCGCGCTGGAGGCGACCGCGTTCGACAACGGCTCCGCGCCCGACGTCGCCTCCTGGCGCGACCTTGGTGCCTTCACGCTGCTGCTCTCGATCCAGGACGACGACGCGCTCGACCTCTACTGCGACAGCGTGCTCGGCCCAATCGAGTCGGGTGACGAGGAGTACGGCGGCGAGCTGCTGCGCTCGCTGGAGGCCTTCATCGAGCAGAACGGCCAGTGGGAGCGAGCCGCCCGCCAGGTTTACTGCCACCGGCACACTCTGCGCTACCGGATGCGCAAGGTGGAAGAGCTGACGGGCCGCGACCTCTCGCGCGCCCACGACCGCATCGAGTTCTGGTTGGCCCTGCGAGCAAGGGAGCTGGTCGCATGAAGATCGGAGTACCGACCGAGATCAAGTCCGACGAGTACCGGGTCGCGGTCACCCCCGCTGGCGTGCGCGAACTGACCGAGCACGGCCACGAAGTGCTGGTGCAGGCGGGGGCGGGCGGCGGTAGCGCGATCGCCGACTCCGACTACACGGCGCAGGGGGCCTCGATCGTCCCCGACGCGGCGGCGGTCTTCGAGGCGGCCGAGATGGTCCTCCACGTCAAGGAGCTGCAGCCGGAGGAGATCGAGATGCTGCGCCCGGGTCAGCTCCTCTTCACCTACCTGCACCTGGCGCCCGATCCCGAGCAGACGCGCGGGCTGTGCGCCTCGGGGGTGACGGCGATCGCCTACGAGACGGTCGAGGACGCGCATGGGCGGCTGCCGCTGTTGGCGCCGATGAGCGAGGTGGCGGGGAAGATCGCGACCCAGGCCGGCGCCTTCATGCTGGAGAAACCGATGGGGGGACGCGGGATCCTGCTCGGCGGCGTGCCGGGGGTGGCGGCGGCCAACGTGATGGTGATCGGCGGCGGCGTCGTCGGCATGAATGCCGCCTTCATCGCGATCGGGATGGAAGCCGATGTCTTCGTCTTCGACCGCTCGATCGACCGCCTGCGCGAGCTCGAAGTCGCCTTCGGCGGGCGCTGTTCGACCGTGTACTCGACCCGGCTCGCGGTCGAAGAGATGCTGCCTCGCGCCGACCTGGTGATCGGCGCAGTGCTGGTCCACGGGGCGCGGGCCCCTTATGTAGTGCGCCGGGACCAGCTGAAGCTGATGAAGCCCGGCGCGGTTTTGGTCGACGTGGCGATCGACCAGGGTGGCTGCTTTGAGACCTCGCGCCCGACCACCCACCGCGACCCCACCTTCGAGGTCGACGGGATCACCCACTACTGCGTCGCCAACATGCCCGGCGCGGTCCCGATCACCTCCACCTACGCGCTTACGAACGCGACGTTGCCCTACGCGATAGCGCTGGCCGACCACGGGGTAGATGAGGCAATAAGACGAGACCCGGGGCTGCGACCTGGGGTCAACGTCGCCGCCGGCAAGGTCACCCACCCGGCGGTAGCGGAGGGAGTGGGTATGGAGTACGTACCGGTCGAGGAAGCGCTCGACCTAGAACGATCATTGAACTGAGCCATCCACAGGGAGGACCGATGAGCACCTACGCGGTAGTCAATCCAGCCACCGGCGAGACGATCAAGGAGTACTCGGAGATCTCCGACGACGAGCTGCGCGCCGCGATCGACCGGGCCGACCAGGCGTCGCGGAGCTACCCGAACTCCACCACCGTGGCCGAGCGCGCGGCGCTGGTGGGCAAGGTCGGCGAACTGCACTCCGAGCGCCAGCAGGAGCTAGCGGAGATCATCGTCCGCGAGATGGGCAAGCCGATCGACCAGGCGCTGATGGAGGTCGAATTCGCGGGAATGATCTACGGCTTCTACGCCGACAATGCCGAGAGCCTGATGGCCGACGAGCCGATCGAGCTGCTCGGCGGCGAGGGCACGGCGGTGATCCGCCGCAGCCCCTACGGCGTCCTGCTCGGAATCATGCCCTGGAACTTTCCCTACTACCAGGTGGCCCGCTTCGCCGGACCGAACCTGGTGATCGGCAACACGATCCTGCTCAAGCACGCGCCGCAGTGCCCGGAATCGGCCGCGGCGATGCAGCAGATGTTCGACGACGCCGGCTTCCCCGAGGGCGCCTACGAGAACATCTACGCGACCAACGAGCAGATCGAGTGGGTGATCGCCGACCCGCGCGTGCACGGCGTCTCGGTGACCGGCTCCGAGCGCGCCGGTGCCGCCGTCGCCGAGATCGCCGGCCGCAACCTGAAGAAGGTCGTGCTCGAGCTCGGCGGCTCAGACCCCTTCATCCTGCTCGGCACCGAGAACGTCGACGAGGCCGCGACGGCGGCGGCCGAAGCGCGACTCGACAACACCGGCCAGTCCTGCAACGCGGCCAAGCGCTTCATCGTCGTCGATGAGCTCTACGACGAGTTCCTCGAGAAGTTCCGCGAGAAGCTCGAGGCGGCGAAGCCGGGCGACCCGACCGCCGAGGACACCGAGGTCGGTCCCCTCTCCTCCGAGACGGCTGCGGACCGGCTCGAGCAGCAGGTCAAGAAGGCGATCGACAACGGGGCCGAGGTGCTCGTCGGTGGCAAGCGCGACGGCAACTACTTCGAACCGACGATCCTGACCGGGATCAAGCCGGGCGATGAGGCCTCCCAGGAAGAGTTCTTCGGCCCGGTGGCGCAGGTCTACAGGGTTGGCTCCGAGGAGGAGGCGGTCGAGCTCGCCAACCAGACGCCGTTCGGCCTTGGCTCCTACGTGATGACCACCGACAAGGAGCAGGCCGACCGGGTCGCCGACAAGATCGAAGCCGGGATGGTCTACGTGAACCTGGTCGGGGCCGACAGTCCCGAGCTGCCGTTCGGCGGTTTCAAGCGCTCCGGTTTCGGTCGCGAGCTGGGCCGCTACGGCGCCGACGAGTTCGTCAACAAGAAGTTGATCCGGAGCGCCTAAGTAGGATCAGCCCTCGTGAGTCTTCGCTTCCGGGGGGTCATAGCTGCGCTGCTGCTGGTGTTCGCCGCCTTCGCGGTGAGCGCCGGCGCGGCCCAAAACGAAGAAGAAGAGGTGCCGCGTTGCCACGGGCGCAAGGCGAAGATCATCGGTACCGACGGCAACGACGTGATCCAGGGGACGCCCGAGCGCGATGTGATTTGGGGCGGCAAGGGCGATGACCTGATCTACGGCAGCCTCGGCAACGACCTGATCTGCGGCGGGCCCGGGGACGACCAGATCCACGGCGGCCGCGGCAACGACCAGGTCGAAGGCGGCGGCGGCTCGGACCAGGTCAACGGCGACCTCGGCGACGACAAGATCGTCGGTGGGCCGGGGAGCAACGACGAGGTCGCGGGCGATCTCGGCATCGACGTCGTCAACGGCGGGCCGGGCAACGAAGACCTCGTCCACGGCGACTACGGCTACGACCGGATGTCGGGCGGGGCCGGCAAGGGAGACATTGCCTCGTTTGCGACTGCGCGCGCCGGCGGCAAGGGCAGCGGCGTCTGGGTCTCTCTGAAGCGGCACAAAGCCTTCGGTGACGGTCACGACAAGCTCTTCGGCTTCGAGAGCCTCGAAGGCTCGGCCTTCCGCGACACTCTGATCGGCAGCCCGCAGGCGAACGTCATCAACGGCGGTCCCGGCGACGACCAGCTGATCGGCGGCGGTGGCAAGGACACCCTGATCGGCGGCCAGGGCAGCGACGGCTGTCAGGGCGCCAAAGGCGGGACGACCTCCTGCGGCAAGGAAGCGCCGCCGAAAGCGAGCGCCTACGTTCAGCTCGACCCGACCCCGGGCGGCGGCGCCGGCCTGCAGGTGATCGGCGGCGCCGGCCGCGACCAGTTCTTCGTCGCCTACGACGAAGTGACCCAGACCTTCAGCGTCACCGCCAAAGGCGGCCTCGCGATCAGCCCCGGCTGCTCTCACGCCCCCGGCAGCGCCTCGACCGTCTCCTGTCCCGCCAACGGTCCCGCCCGTTGGCTGATGGCCGACCTCGGCCCCGGCAACGACAGCCTGCGGGTCGAAGGCTCACTGCTGGAGGTCGGCAGCGTCCGCTTTGCCGGCGGCCTCGGCAACGACACGATCCACGCCGGGCCCGAGGACGACCTGGTCGAGTCCGGCCCCGGTTCCGACCACATATACGGGGGCGACGGCGCCGACGGGCTGGTCGGCGGCCTCCCCGGCCCGACCTTCCTCTACGGCGAAGGCAACGGCGACCTGCTGGCGGCCGGCGGTGGCTGCGCCGGCGGCGCCCTGGTCGGCGGCGCCGGCCGCGACGACGCCTCCTTCGCCGAGACCCAGGCCCACCCCGGCCTGCTGATCATCTCCTTCCCTCAACACAAAGCCTGGGTCACCACCGTCAAGAACTGCAAGCCGGTCCACCTCTCGCCGACCGACGAGGACATGGAGGGCTCCTTCGACTGGGACGTTCTGATCGGCGACAGCGGCCCCAACGCGATGCTCGGCCAGCCCGGCGAAGACCGCTTCTACGGCAACGGCGGCGAAGACATCATCGATGCCCGCGACGGCGTTCGCGACTTCGGAATCCAGTGCGGCAAGGGCCACCCGCCGAAGAAGATCATCGTCCACGGCAAAGGCGGCCGGACCGAAACCCGCGAAGTCCCCGGCACCGGCAAACCCGAAGGTCGAACCCTCACCGACAAGTTCGACCCAAAGCCGTACAACTGCGCCTACGTCAAGCACGGCACCCCCGTCCCGGGCCTGAACGGCTAGCGCCGGCACGAGCTCGGATCGCCTTGAACTAGGCTTCTCCTGTGGCACGGAAGACCGCTCAAGGGGACGAGGCCGCTGCCGTCGCAGCCGCGATCGCGCAGTTCGAGGCCGAGTTCGCGGGCGCGCAGGCGCAGGGGGCACCGGCAACGCCCGCCTGGCAACGAGCGGCACTTCTGGAGGGGATCGGCGCCAAGGAGACCATCGAGAACCTACGAGGAGGATCCGCATGGCTGTCGTGAAAATCATCGAGCTGGTCGGTAGTTCAAAGACGTCGACCGACGACGCCGCCAAACAGGCGCTGCAGCAGGCGCAAGGGTCGCTGCGCAACATTCGCGCGGTCGACATCGTCTCGACCGGCATCCGCGGCGAGAACCTGGACGAGTACCGCGCCCACGTCCGCGTCGCATTCTTGATCGAGGGAACGGAGATCGACTAGCCAAGTCGGGGCAGCGCCAGCTGCTTCGCTCGTGCGGTGATCCCGACGGCGATCTCCTGGACGATCTCGTGCGAGTGCTGGGGCTCGCGCGCGAGCTCGGGGAGGACTTCGCGCACGCGGGCGACGAACGGCTCCATGCGCTGCCCGAGGAAGCGGGGGGCGAAGCCGATTTCGGCAGCGAGCCGCTGCCAGGCGGTGTGGTCGACCTCCTCGAGTTCCCTCGCGCCATCGATCGACATCGCCAGCCGCCGCGTCAGCTCGTCGTAAGCCGCGGTGGAGACCAGGTCGTAGAGAGGCGCCAGTCGCGGGGCGCGCGAGTCGTAGAGCAGGGAGTAGTTCTTTCCGTGCGCGTCACAGTTGCCGATCAGGACGTTGAAGACGAGCGCCAGCCAGAGCTGCGGCCGGTCGCGCGCCGGGGCGGTCGACGCGTCGTCGATCAAGGCCATGGTTTCGACGATCCCCGGCCCGCCTTCCGCCTGGTACTTCTCGAAGTGCGGCTTGCCGAGCGCCTGGCAGAGATCCTCCTGGTGCAGGCGGCGGACTGGCTCCTGGGTGAGGTCGCGGTCGTAGCGGGTGACGATTAAGTAGGGGAGGCCGGAGGCCGTCTCCGCCCGGTCGACCTCGGCGACCTCAAGGCCCGCAGCCGCGGCCAGACGCATGCAGAAGAACTCGTTCGCGACCAAGCCGGGGAAGCGCGCCGGCTCCGGCTTGAGGATGTGGGTGGTCGGCAGGCCGGAGCCGTGCGGGAGTGCGAAGCCGCCGTCGACCTCGACCACGGGTAGCTTGCTCTGCGCCCCGGCAAGCGAGAGACGCACCTCTCCCGCCTCGTCCGCCGCCAGCGGTCGCTGCGGCAGCTCGACCAGAATCTCGTCGAGGCGTTCGGGTGAGAGTGGCTCGAGCTCGTTAAGCCCATTGCCCGGCGGCGGTTCTCCAGGGGTCAGCAGGGTGACTGCGCCGGCGACATCGCCACCGAACCGCTCGAGCAGCCGGTAGTCGTTCGACGCCGAGATGCCAGTCGTCAGCGCCAGTTGCGCGCGGACGTCCTCCTCGGGCAGGAGGTTGCCGAAGAATGCGAGGCAGTCGCGGTGCGGGAATGCCTCCTCGCGCAGAGGTAGGTTGAGGGACAGCGGCTGACCGCCCGCCTCGACATACGAGCTCTCGTAGCGGAATTGAAGATTGCCGTTGTTTTTGCGGCGCAACGTGCCCGCGCGGCGATCGTGCAGGAAGACCTCGAGGAGCCCGCTAGCCACGCGGCTCAACCCCGACGTCCAGCCCGACGGCGCGGGCGGCGCGCAGGACGATGCCGACGTGGACGGTTTCCTTGCCGTTCTCCAGTTGGCCGATGACTCTTCGGCTGACGCCGATCGAGGAGGCAAGCTCGTCCTGGGTGACTCCCAGTCGCCGCCGTCGCTCTCGAATGGCGGCGCCCAGATCGGTGGGTCTGGCGGTGGGTTCCATGCCTTCAGGATAGAAGGAATGTGATCGATCGATCACATTCCTGCACATCTGGCCGGGATCCTGCCAAATGGGATCGATCGATCCCATCGTGCGCGCGCACGCGTGCGTAGGAGGAAAATGGGATCGATCGCTCGCATCTGAGCCGCTGCTAGGGTTCTGCCCGTGGCAGATGAGCCCAAGGAGATTTCGCGCGCCGAAGCTCGCAAGATGATCGACGAGGGCGCGCAGCTGGTTGACGTGCGCGCCGACCACGAGTGGGAGGCGGGGCACATCGCCGGCGCCAAGCACGTGCCGCTGCCGGAGCTGCCGCAGCGGATCGGCGAGATCGACCAGGACCGGCCCGTCGTCGTCTACTGCCGCGGCGGCAACCGCTCGTCGATGGCGACCGCCGCCCTCAACGACGCCGGCTACGACGCGGTCAAGCTGAGCGAGGGGATCGTCGGCTGGGACGGGGAGGACCTGCCGCTGGAGCCGGAGGGCGGCTACGTCGCCGACTCGGGCGAAGCCGCAGCAATTCTGCAGGCGCAGAAAAAACGCTCGCACAGCTGATTTGCAGCGGCTTCCACCGCCTCTGCGACCGCTCAAGAATTTAAATACCTGAATCCCAATCGGGTTTGCTACCTTTTGGCCCATGGAGGTAGCCGTCGCAGAGAACAAGGAGCAGCGGGGCAAGGGCCGAGTCGGGACCCTCGAGAACCCGGAGACCTACGAGAACGTCCCGGGCCATTTCATCCCGATCATCGAGCGCGAGTTCGACGACTTCGACAACGAAGCCGAGCAGTTCCTCTCCGGCGAGCTGGAAGAGAACCAGTTCATCGGCTTCCGCCTCAAACAGGGCGTCTACGGGCAGCGCCAGCCCGACGTCCAGATGATCCGGATCAAGCTTCCGTTCGGCGGGGTCACGCCCGAGCAGATGGATTCCTTCGCCAGCGTCGTCGAGAAATACGCGCCGCTGAACAAAGGGCACATCACCACCCGCCAGAACATCCAGATCCACCACGTGCCGCTGCGCGACACCGAGCTCTTGCTGCGGGAGATCGCCGAAGCTGGCCTCTCCTCCCGCGAGGGCTGCGGCAACACCGTCCGCAACGTCACCGGCGACCCCTGGGCCGGCGTCGCCGCCGACGAGATCTTCGACCCGACCGCCTACGGCACCGCCTACGTCCGCTACTTCGTCCGCCACCCGACGACGCAGCTGATGCCGCGCAAGATCAAGACTGCTTTCACCGGTTCCGACGAGGACCGGGCGATCACCGGCATCCACGACATCGCCTACATCAGCCGTGAACGCGACGGCGTCAAGGGCTTCGAGGTCCGGGTCGGTGGTGGCACCTCGATCATGGCTCGCGTCGCCCCCACCCTCTACGACTTCGTTGAGGCCGAGAACGGCGACTACCTCAAGGTCGCCGAGGCCGTCTTCCGCATCTTCGACCGCCAGGACTGGCTGCGCGTCAACCGCGCCCGCGCCCGGATCAAGGTCCTGGTCGACAAGATCGGCATGGACGCCTTCCGCGAGCTGGTTGACGAGGAGCTGCAGGGCGACTGGGTGCAGGAGCGCGAATTCGGCCCCGAGTTGGTCGAGCGCCTCAGCTACGCCCCCGACGAGGAGGCCAACGCGCCCGAGGCGCCGCTAGCCCCGTCCTCGCCGAACGGCGACCGCACCGAGTTCGAGCGCTTCCTCCAGGGCAACGTCGAGCCGCAGCGCCAGGAGGGCTTCTCGACGGTCGAGGTCAAGGTCACCCGCGGCGACCTCACCCCGGAGCAGTTCCGCGGCCTGGCGACGATCATGCGCGAGTACACCGGCGGCTCCGCCCGCAGCACCGTGCAGCAGAACTTCGTCCTGCGCTGGGTCCGCGACGAGTCCCTCTACGACGTCTGGGAGCGTCTCGACGCCCTCGGCCTCGGCGAGGCCGGCGCCCGCGAGATCACCGACGTCGTCTCTTGCCCTGGCACCGACAGCTGCAAACTCGGGATCACCTCCTCGATGGGCCTCAACCGGGCGATCAAGGAGCGGGTCACCTCGATGCAGATCAGCGACGAGCTGAGCAAGCGCATCCACATCAAAATGAGCGGCTGCCCGAACGGCTGCAGCCAGCACCACATCGCCAACATTGGCTTCTACGGCGCCTCGCTGAAGGTCAACGGCCGCCAGATGCCGGCCTACATCCCTCACATCGGCGGCAACTTCGAGGGCGGCGAGGTCGTCTTCGGCAAGCGGCTGAAATCGCGGCTGCCGGCTAAACGGGTGCCGGAGGCGGTCGAACGTTGGGTGCGTCTGTATGAGGCGCAGCGCGACGAGGGCGAGGAGTTCAACGCCTTCGCCGAGCGCGTCGGCGCCGAGCCCTTCGAAGCGGAGGTCAAGGAGCTGACCCTGCCGGCCGAGTTCAGCCTGGAGACGATGCAGCAGTTCATCGACTGGAACCGATCCAGCCCGTACGAGGTCGTGCGCGGCGAGGGAGAGTGCGCGATCTAGCTCGCGCACTAGCGGAGCGATGAAACCACCTCCCGTCACCCTGTCAGGCACTGTCCCCACACCTGCGGACCTCGACCACGAGGCGATCGCCGCCGAGCTCGAGCAGAGCTCGGCGCAAGAGGCGCTGGAGTGGATGTTCGAGAACTTCGGCGAGCGGCACTACATCGCCTGCTCGTTCCAGAAAACCAGCTCGATCACGGCCCACCTGGCGAGCACGGTCAACCCCGAGGCGCGCTTCTTCTATCTCGACACCGACGTTCTCTTCGAGGAGAGCTACGAGACCCGCGATCGCCTTGCTGAGGCGCTGGGGATCGAGTTCGACCGCTTCCACAACCTGACGCTGGAGGAGCAGGAGGCCGAGCACGGGCCGGAGCTCTGGAACCGCGACCCCGACGCCTGCTGCGGCATCCGCAAGGTCGAGCCGATGCGCCGCGCCCTATCTTCCGTAGACTGCTGGGTCGCCGGTGTCCGCCGGGCGGACTCCAGCAGCCGTTCCAAGACTCCGAAGTTCTCTTGGGACAAGCGCTTCAATCTCTGGAAGCTGAACCCGCTTGCGGATTGGACCGAGCGCGACGTTTGGAATTACATCCGTGAGCACCACCTCCCGTACAACCCGCTCCACGATCGCGGCTACCCGTCGATCGGCTGCACCCACTGCACCCAGCCGGTCGAACCGGGTGGGGATCTGCGCGAGGGCCGCTGGACCGGCCTCGCAAAGACTGAGTGCGGGATCAACTAGCGGCTCCGGCAGCCGCCCTAAACCCTTTACCCCGACCCGATAGGTGAGACCTTCCGACGATGAGTGAGACCATGGCTGAGTTGTCCCTGACCCTTTCCGAGCGCCACACCGCCGACTTCGAGATGATCGGCAACGGTGGCTTCGCGCCGCTGACCGGCTTCCAAGGCTCCGCCGACTGGGAGCGCGTCTGCAGCGAGATGCGGACCACCGACGGCGAGTACTGGCCGATCCCGATCACCCTGGCGAGCGACCTCGAGTGCGAGGTCGGCGACGTGATCGAGCTCTCCTCTGACGAAGGCAAGAAGCTGGGTCGCCTCACCGTCGAGGAGATCTGGGACCGCGACGTCAAGCGCGAGGCCGAGCAGGTCTACGGCACCACCGACGAGGCCCACCCGGGCGTCGCCGCGATCTACGAGGAGGGCAACCGCATGCTGGCCGGCCCGATCGAGGTCGACGCGCTGCCGGACCACGACGAGGCCTTCATGCGCCGCTACAAGACCCCGGCCGAGCACAAAGCCGACTTCGAGGCGCGCGGCTGGAAGAAGATCGTCGCCTTCCAGACCCGCAACCCGATCCACCGCGCCCACGAGTACCTGACCAAGGCCGCGCTGGAGACCTGCGACGGGCTCTTCATCCACCCCCTGATCGGCAAGACCAAGGCCGGCGACATTCCTGCCGACGTGCGGATGCGCTGTTACGAGGTGCTGATGGAGAACTACTACCCACAGGACCGCGTGGTCCTCGGCGTCAAGCCGGCGAAGATGCACTACGCCGGCCCCCGCGAGGCGGTCCTGCACGCGATCGTCCGTCGCAACTACGGCGCCACCCACTTCATCGTCGGTCGCGACCACGCGGGTGCCGGCGACTACTACGGCACCTACGACGCCCAGAAGATCTTCGACACGATCGACATCGACGAGCTTGGGATCGAGCCGCTGATGTTCGAGCACACCTTCTGGTGCAACGAGTGCGAGGGGCTGGCCTCGAACAAGACCTGCCCCCACGACCAAGACGCGCACCTCTTCCTCTCCGGGACGAAAGTCCGCGAGATGCTCGGCAACGGCGAAAGGCCGCCGCACGAGTTCTCCCGCGACGAGGTCGCCGACATCCTTATCGACGCTTACAAGGAGGACTGACAAAGCATGGCTGGTGAGAAGGGCTTCACTCTCTGGTTCACCGGGCTCTCCGGAGCCGGCAAGACGACGATCTCTCGACTGCTGGAGGGGCATCTGCTCGAGCGCGGCTCGAAGCTGGAGATCCTCGACGGCGACATCGTTCGCGAAAACCTCTCCAAGGGGCTCGGCTTCTCGAAAGAGGACCGCGACACGAACATTCGCCGGATCGCCTTCGTCGCCGACCTGCTCAGCCGCAACGGCGTGCCGGTGATCACCGCGGCGATCTCCCCCTACGCGGAGATCCGCCAGGAGGCCCACGAACTGATGGGGGACCGCTTCGTCGAGGTCTACGTCAAGGCTTCGGTCGACACCTGCGCCGAGCGCGACGTCAAGGGTCTCTACGAGAAAGCCTTCAAAGGCGAGATCAAAGAATTCACCGGCGTCTCCGATCCGTACGAGATCCCGGAGAACCCTGACTTCGTCTGCGACACCGAAAACGAGTCTCCTGAGGAGTCGGCGGAGAAGCTGCTGGCTTACCTCGAGTCGCGCGGGCTGGTTCCGGCTAAGGCCGGCGCGGCCGCCTAAGTAGCCACTTCGGCCAGGATGCGGAGCCCGCGGGAGATCGCGGGCTCCGGAAGCGAGGCGAAGCCCAGGACCAGGGTTGGTGGGGCTTTCGCTGAGAAGGTGTGGAGGGACAGGCCCTCTATGCCTATGCCGCGCTCGCCGGCCGCGGCTATGACTGCTGACTCGTCTACTCCGTTGGGCAGCGCCAGCGTCTCGTAGAGGCCGGCGTTGCCTTCGCCCAGGTGGGCTTCCGGGAGGTGCTCGGCCACTGCTTGGGCGAGGGCTTCGCGGCGGCGTTCGTAGAGGTGGCGGGTGCGGCGGAGGTGGCGGTCCAGCTCGCCGCGCTCGATGAAGTCGTGGAGGGCGAGTTGGCCGACCGACTCGGTGCCCGCGTCCTCGGTCGCCTTTACCTGGATCAGCGGCCAGGCTAGCCAGGAGGGGAGCTGCATCCAGCCGAGGCGCATCGCGGGCGCGAGGCGCTTGCTGGCGGAGCCGATGTGGACGACGCGCTCGGGCGCGAGGCCCTGGAGGGCGCCGATCGCGGTGCGGTCGTAGCGCAGCTCGGAGTCGAAGTCGTCCTCGACGATCAGCCGCTCACCGCGCTCGGCCCACTCGACCAGCTGCGTGCGCCGCTCGCTGGAGAGAACGCAGCCGGTTGGGAACTGATGGGCTGGCGTGACCAGGACCACCTCGACGTCCGTCTGTTCCAGCGCGTCCACCCGCAGGCCCTCGGTGTCGACCGGGATCGGCACGACCTCGAGCCCGGCCGCTTCGACCGCCAGCCGGTGCTGGTGCCAGCCGGGGTCCTCCAGCGCGACCCGCTCGACCCCGCGCTCGGCCAGCCAGCGGCAGAGGATCGAGAAGGCCTGCGAGAAGCCGCCGCAGACGAGCAGCTGTTCGGGCTCGGCGGCGACGCCGCGGACGCGGCCGAGGTAGTCGGCGAGGCTCTGCCGCAGCGCCGGCACGCCGCGCGGGTCGGGGTAGCCGACGGCGTCGATCGGCGCCTGCCGCAGCGCCGCGCGCAGCGAGCGCAGCCAGCGGTCGCGGGGGAAGGCGGCGAGGTCCGGCAGGCCCGGGTGGAAGTGGCAGCGGAAGCTGGGGAGGAGGGAGCCGGCGGGCTCGCGCGTCTGCGCCGGGCGGACCGCCCTGGCGACCCGGACCGGCGCTCCCTGCCGGGTCAGCAGGTAGCCCTCGGCCGAGAGCTGGCCATAGGCCTCGGTAACGACGCCGCGGGAGACGTCGAGCTCGGCAGCCAGGGTGCGGCTGGAAGGGAGGCGCGTTCCCGCCGTCAGCCGTCCCTCCCTGATCCCGTCGCGGATCGCTCGCTCGATCTGTTCGTGCAGCGGCAGCTCGCTGTCGCGATCGAGGCGGAGGAGGAGGGACGGGCCAACTGGACCTGGCGATTCGGCCATTACTGGAACTGTAAAGAGGTCCAGTAGATCCGTACTCTGGTAGGCATGGAGCGGATCACGATCGTCGGCGGTGGCTTGGGAGGTCTGGTCGCCGCCATTTCCTGCGCCGAAGCCGGGCTCGACGTTCAGCTGCTCGAGGCCCACGAAGAGCTGGGCGGTCGCGGACGCAGCTCCGGCGATCCCTACAAGGCGAACTTCGGGCCGCACGTCTTCTACAAGGACGGACCGTTCTGGAACTGGCTGCGCGAGCGGGAGATCCTGCCGCCCTACCGCGGCCTGCCGCTGGGCGGCCTCCGCTTCCGCTGGCAGGGGGAGGCGCGCCGGACGCTGCCGCTCGGCTCGATCCCGGCGGTGATGCGCCTGCGCGGCCGCGAGGCACCGGCGGACGTCGACTTCCGCAGCTGGGCCGCCTCCCACACCGACGAGCGCACTGCCGAGATGCTGTGTGCCGCCGCCGGCGTCTACACCTTCCACCACGACCCGGGCGAGCTCTCGGCCGCCTTCGTCTGGTCCCACACCGTGCGGGTCCTGCTCAGCCCGCCGCCGACGGCGCGTTACTTGGTTGGCGGTTGGGGCTCGCTGATCGGGGCGCTGGAGGGGCGGGCGCGGAAGCTCGGCGTCGCGATCGAGACCGGCTGCCCCGTCGACTCGCTGCCCGAGCCGCCGCTGATCCTCGCCACCGAGCTGCACCAGGCCGGCGCCCTGCTCGGCGAGGAGCTGAGCTGGCCCAGCGGCCACTGCGTCTGTCTCGACCTCGGCCTCACCCACCGCCGCGGCGACCCGTTTGTCGTTTCCGACCTCGACGAGGCGGGGTGGGTCGAGCGCTTCAGCGCCCCCGACCCTTCGCTCGCGCCGAAGGGCGAGGAGCTGGTCCAGGCACAGATCCCGGTCCGACCGGGCGAGGAGACCGAGCTCGCCGCGGCCCGCCTGGAACGGCTGCTCGACCTCTCGCTGCCCGAGTGGCGCAACCGCGAGACCTGGCGCCGCCGCCAGGTGATGAAGGGCCGTACCGGCGCCCTCGACCTACCCGGCACCACCTGGCACGATCGCCCCCAGATCGACCGTGGCAACGGCGTCTACCTGGTCGGCGACATGGTTTCGGCCCCCGGTCTGCTCTCCGAGGTCTCCTGGGCCAGCGCAGTGCGGGCGAGCGAGCTGGCGGTCGCGGCGAGCGGCGTCCGCCAGGCCGAGTTGCGCGCCGTCTGAGCTGCGGTTATTTGGCGAGCCGTTCGAGAATCTCGAGCTCCTCTTCCAAGTGCTTTTTGAGGCGCTGCTGAAAGTCTTTATCGGCGAAGCGCGACGCGATGTGGTTCTCCACCGCTTGCCGGACAACCTCGGACACCGGGATGTCTTGGGTCCGCGCTATGGCGGCAAGTTCAGCCGCCATTTGCTCGGGAAGACGAAGGCTTATTGCTCTACTTGGCATCGTCCTGACAATATTACTGCATATATGCCATGACAAATCATTCGCGCTGTATTACAAACGAAGATATTTGAACCTTGTATTAAGACAACAAGTTTAGTGAAAAGCTGCTACATTAAGTCACCATGTGCGGCGCGCTTACATTCGATCGCTTCGTCTTGGTCGTGGCTGACGCGCGGGATTCCTCAGCCGACGAGGTGGAACCGTCGATTTCCAGATCTACGGCGGAGGCAGCGCTGGCAGCTCCATTCGGTGGGCCGGATGAATTCGTTCTCTACCCCGATCCGCTCGAGCAGGCAGCTCTCTGCTGCGTCGCCCTCATCCGCCTCCGTCCCCTCTCTCACGACAACAAGCGGGTCGCCTACAAGTGCATGCAGGAAATGCTGGTGCCTTACCCGCGAGCACAGTTCGACGCCGACCCGCGGAAGATCACGGAGATGCTGGACGGAGTGGCCGATGGGATCACCGGAGAGGAAAAGTTCGTCGACTGGGTTTACGCGGAAGCGGGAGCCGCCGCGTCGCTGCGGTACCAGCGGCGATGGGGCGCTAAGGCCTAGCCGGCACCTGCGGCTCGCCGAGGCCGTAGGTGTCGTAGGCGCCGAACTCGGCGAAGGTCTTGTGGGTGGGGCCGTGGTAGTCGGAGGAGGCGGTGGGGACGAGGTCGAGCTCGGAGCAGAGCTCGAGGAGGTGTTCAGTCTGCTCCTTGGTGTGGGTGGGGTAGTAGGTCTCGACGCCGTCGGCCTTGAGGGAGCGGATCAGGTCGTCGACCTCGTCCGGCGCCGAGATGTCCCAGTAGGGGTGGGCGATGACGGCGATGCCGCCGGCGTTGCGGATCAGCTCTATCGCCTGTTCGGCGGTCGGCCAGCGGCGGGGGACGAAGGCTTTGGCACCCGGCACCAGGTACTCCTCGAAGAAGGGGCCGAGGTCGCCCGTGGCGCCGGCGGCGCGGGCAATGTGGGGGCGCCCGATCGAGAGCGCGTCGCCGGCCTCACGCACCGCGTCCTCGAGGTGGATGTCGAACTCGTACTCCCGCAGCTTTTCGATGATTTCCCCGGCCCGCGTGACCCGCTCGTGCTGAGCCCGCTCGCAGGCCGCCGCGATCTTCCCCACGTCGATCCAATAGCCGCAGATATGCAGGTCTTCCGCGTACTCGTGCACGCATGACATCTCGATCGCCGGCACCAGCTCGATTCCGTGCTTCTTCGCCGCCTCCTGCGCGTCCGCGACCCCCGCGATCGCGTCGTGGTCGGTCAACGCCAGCGTCGTCACGCCCGCTTTCGCGGCTTCAGCCACGACCTCGGCTGGCACCAGCTGCCCATCAGAGACAGTCGAATGGCTCTGCAGCTCAATCAGCATCGGCGGGCAGACTAGCTGCCTGCGTCGGTCGGCTAAGTTGTTCGGAACAATTAGTTCGTTGCTAGACGAACAAATTCTAAAGTTGTTCGGTACATTTGGATTGTGCCTCAGCCGAACAACTCTCTCCAAACCCGGCGCGGTCGCCCGCCGCGGGCAGCTGTCTACGAGCGCCTGAAAGTCCAGATCGGCGAGCTTCGCGAGCGTCTCGGGGGCCTTCCCTTTCCGGACGAGGCGGAGGGCATCTGGCACGGCATCTGGCTCGAGGAGGCCCATCACTCCACTGCGATCGAGGGCAACACCCTCGTCCTCAAGCAGGTCGAGAAGCTCCTCGAGGAGGGACGGACGGCTGGAAATAAGGAGCTGAGCGAATATCTTGAGGTCCGTGGCTATGCCAACGCCGCCGGCTGGGTCTATGGCCAGGGCCTCCGACCGGATGGCTGGAGCGGTGGCAAATTGATCACGCTGGGCGAGGTTCGGGAGATTCACTCGCTGGCGATGACCCCGGTGTGGGATGTGGCCCCGCATCCGCGAGCGACACCGAAGGAGCGTCCCGGCTCCTTTCGGGAGCACGACATCGAGCCGTTCCCGGGCGGCATGCGACCCCCTGACTGGACGCAGGTGCCGATGCTCATCCGTGACTGGATCGGCGACGCGCAGGCACTGCGGAAGGTCGATGGATTCGACGTTCCAGAGGCTCTGGCCAGGCTGCATGCAAAGTTCGAGCAGGTTCACCCGTTCCTCGACGGAAACGGCCGCGCCGGCCGCCTCGTCCTCAACCTTCTCCTGGTCCGCCTCGGGTATCCACCGGCGATCATCTACAAAGGCAACCGGGCTCGTTACCTGAATGCCCTGCGCCGGGCCGACCAGGGGGACTTCGGCCCACTCGGCGAGTTCCTCGCGCGAGCGATCCTGGACAACCTCTACAAGTTCGTCGTCCCTGCCATCGCCGGCCCGGCCCGGCTCGTGCCGCTCCCGGCGCTGGCTACCGAGAAGCTCTCGGCGAATGCGCTCCGTGTGGCCGCGACGAGGGGGAGGCTGAAGGCGGCGAAGGCCGCTGACGGGACCTGGCGCAGCTCGACGGCCTGGGTAGAGGAGTACGAATCGAGTCGCCACAAGCGCGAATAGGGCCTCGAACGGGCGGCATGCACCTCTGCCGCCGTCCTAAATAGACTGCGCCGCCGTGTTCCAGAAGGTCCTCATTGCCAACCGCGGCGAGATCGCGATTCGGGTGGCCCGCACCCTGAAGGAGATGGGCATCGTCTCGGTCGCCGTCTACTCGGAGATCGACCGGGATGCGCCGCATGTGCGCGAGGCCGACGAGGCTTTTCTGATCGGCCCTGCGCTCCCGGCTGAGAGCTACCTGAACATCGCGAAGATCATCGAGACCGCGAAGGAGGCGGGGGCGGAAGGGATCCATCCTGGCTACGGCTTCCTCGCCGAGAACGCCGACATGGCTCGCGCCTGCGCCGAGGCCGGCATTACCTGGATCGGCCCGCCGCCGGAGGCGATCGAAGCGATGGGCTCGAAGACCCGTGCTCGCGAGATCATGGAGCAGGCCGGGGTGCCGATCGTCCCCGGCTCGACCGAGGTCGCGAAAGATCTCGACGAGGCCCGCAAGCAGGCCGAGGAAGCTGGCTACCCGGTCGCCTGCAAGGCGGCGGGCGGCGGTGGCGGCAAGGGCTTCCGCGTAGCGATGACGCCTGACGATCTTCAGGAGGCTTTTGAGGGGTCTGCGAGGGAAGGCGAGAAGTTCTTCTCCGACGACCGCGTCTACATCGAGCGCTACCTCGAGGACCCGCGCCATGTCGAGGTCCAGGTGCTGGCCGATTCGCACGGCAACGTGATCCACCTCGGCGAGCGCGACTGCTCGATCCAGCGCCGCCACCAGAAGGTGATCGAGGAGGCCCCCGGGCCGCACGTCGACGAGGAGATGCGCGAACGGATCGGCAAGATCGCCACCGATGCGGCCGCCGCCGTCGGCTACCGCGGCGCCGGCACGATCGAGGGCATGCAGGTGGGCGACGAGTACTTCTTCCTCGAGATGAACACCCGCGTCCAGGTCGAGCACTGCGTGACCGAGATGGTCACCGGCATCGACATCGTCCGCGAGCAGATCCTGGTCGCCGCCGGCGAGGCGCTCTCGATCGCCCAGGAGGATGTGAACCTGAACGGGTGGTCGATCGAGTGCCGGATCAACGCTGAGGCGGCGCATAAGAAATTCGCCCCCGCCCCGGGCCCGATCGGCGACTCCTACCGCGAGCCCTCCGGCCCCGGCGTCCGGGTCGACTCCGGCGTCGAGGGCGGCTCCGAGGTGACGCCGATGTACGACCCGATGGTGGCCAAGCTGATCGTTTGGGACGTCGACCGCGAGAAGGCGACTCGCCGCATGCTGCGGGCGCTCGGCGAATACGACTCCGGCGGCCTCACCACCCTGATCCCCTTCCACGAAGCGATCCTCGCCACCGAGCAGTGGGCGCGCGGGGAGACCTGCCGCGACCTGATGGAGGACCGGGAGTGGCTGAAGACGACCGCTCCCGCCGACGCGACCCCGCCCGAGCCCAGCGAGGAGGGCGGCGAGGTCGTCAGCCGCGACTACAAGGTCGAGGTCTCCGGCAAGCTCTTCGACGTCAAGGTGATCGGCGAGGCCCCCGCAAGCGGCGTCGCCGCCCCGGCCACCGGCGGCGGTAAGAAACCGCCGAAACGCGAGCGCAAAGGCGGCAGCGGCCCCAGCGCCTCCAGCGACGCCCTCCCCTCACCGCTCCAAGGCACCGTCCTCAAAGTAGCCGTAGAGCAAGGCGCCGAGGTCAACGAGGGCGACCTCATCTGCGTGATCGAGGCGATGAAGATGGAGAACGAGATCACCGCCCACCGCAGCGGCAAAGTAGAAGAGCTAAACGTCACCGAAGGCGCAGCAGTCTCCGCCGGCGACACCCTCGCCGTCATCAAGTAGTTCCCCTAGCTGCCCCTAATCAGCTAACGAACGCTTCTGCTGCCCCAGCCCCAGCGCTAAGCGGTCCGTTTGTGGTGTCGCTTTTCTTCGCGTTCTTTTTGTTTCTGCCGTTCTTCTTCGCGCCGTTCCTTGTCGACCTTGCGCTGCTCTTTCTGGGTCAGCGGGAAGGGCGGGGCGGGTTCGCGGCAGGTGTGGCCGACGCAGGCCTCGAGGCGGACCAGCTCGGCGTGGAGGTAGGCGCGGATCGGGAAGTAGTTGGGGACGCGGACGATGTTGTTGAGCTCGTAAGGGTCCTTGGTGATGTCGTAGAGCTCCTTCTCGCCGTCGGGCCACTCGATGTACTTGTAGGGGCCGAGGCGGATTCCCTCGTAGTCCTTGGGCGGCGCGACGATCGAGGCTTTGGCGCCAGCGCCGGAGGCGCTTCTGCGGCGCGGCTGCACCTCTTTGACGACGCGCTGTGCGGTCGGTTCGCCGTTGGCTTCGACGTCGTTGGTCTCGACGAAGGACTCGAAGAGGATCGGCCGCCGCGTCCGCAGGCTGGGGTCGCGGAAGAAGGGCACCAGCGATTGGCCGTCGACGCTTTTGTCCGGCGTCACCCCGGCCAGTTCGAGGACGGTCGGGGCGATGTCGATGTTCGCCGCCAGCTCGCCGGTCGAGGTGTTGGGTTTGATCCCCGGCCCCCGCATCAGGAACGGCAGGTGGGTGGCCGGCTCGTAGGCGAGGAACTTGCCGCCGGTGAGGCGGTGCTCGCCGTAGAAGAAGCCGTTGTCGGAGGTGAAGATGATGTAGGTGTTACTCAGCCGGTGCAGGCCGCCGAGGGTGTCGATCACCGTTTTCACCCCGTCATCCACCGCTCGCAGCGAGGCCAGCGCCTTCTGGTAATAGACACGGTAGGTGTGGATGTCTTCGAGTGACAAGTAAGGCGCTTCGCGGATGAAGCGCGGCTTGTCGTTGACGTTGCCCTCATTGAACCCCTGCGAGCGGCTGTGCGGGTAAGGCGCTCCGTCGAAGAGGGTGTAGTAGCGCGGCGGTGGCTCCGGCCCGGCGGGGCGGCGGAAGTCACCATGCGGAGCGGTGTAGTCGAGCTGCAGGTAGAAGGGCTGTTCGGCCGGGGTCCCGCTCAGCTCTTCGTAGGCGATGCGGCTGAGCACGTCGGTCTCGTACAGGCACGGTTTGCCTTCGCTGGTTGAGGTCGGGCAGCCGAAGTAGTCGCGTTCGCCGTATTCACGCGTGTCCCAACTGCCGGAGTCGCCGAAGGGCCCGTCGATCGAGCCGTTGTCGTTGAGCGTGTAGCCGTAGAAGTAGTGGTGGGTGTCGGCGTTCTCCACCGTGTGCCAGGCGCTCCAGCCGGGCGGCACGTCGAGGCCGGTGTCATACGGTTCGTCGCCGTAGCCGTTGAGGAACTTGCCGATGTGGATCGTCCGGTAGCCCGCACCCTGCAGCCAGGTGGCGATGTTGTGGGTAAAGGCCCCACGGGACTTGAAGCCGCTGTAGCCGCCGTTGGGCTGGACGTTGCCGCGGACGTTGCTGTTGTGCGCGTAGCGGCCGGTGAGCAGGCTGACCCGCGAGGGGCAGCAGAGGGGGTAGGAGACGTAGTAGCGGTTGAAGGTGATGCCGCGGCCGGCGATCAACGAGAGCGTGTTCGGCATCGCCGGGATTTCGACCCCGCCGGCATTGAAGACCGAATACAGCTCGTCGAGCGTCTCGTCGTCGGTCTGGATCACGACGAAGCTGGGGTGTTCCGGCGGGAAAGCCGAGGACTTGGCGGCGCCGGCGCTCTGGGCGTTGGCTAGGACCAGACCCGCGAGCAACAGCAGCAGGCTCGCGGCGACGGCGAGCCGCGCGAGCAGCGGGACGCGCGTAAGACTGGGCTGTGTCTCCGACATCTGCATGGAAGAGCCTCGGGGCGGTGTACCCCGAAACCGGCACCTAACGCTTGAGTTGCGGCGTGAACGCTAGAAGACGCTTAGGACGCGCCGAGCTTTTTGACGGCTTCGCGGAAGTTTTTCACCGTGGCGCTGGGGGCTTTGCGCCCTTCCAGTTTCTCGCCGTGGCGGTTGACCCAGATCACCGGCACGTTCATCTTCAGCACCGGCGCGATGTCGGTCGTGTAATCGCAACCGATGTGCAGCCAGCCTTTCTTGCCGCCGATCCGCCGCGCGCACTCTTTGAAGTGGACGGGGTCGGGCTTGTAGCTGCGCACCTGCTGGGCGGTGACGACGAGGTCAAGTTCGGTCCGCAGGTGGCGGCGTGAGATCCCCAGCAGTTTGTCGTCGACGTTGGAGACGATCCCGATCTCGTACTTTTTCGCCAGTCGGTCCATCGCCGCGTTGGCCTCGCGGAACGGCATCCAGTAGGCGACGCTGTTTGGCAGGAACTGGGCCCGCGAGGGCTCCACTTCCCAGCCGATCTCACCGGCGACTTTGACGATCGTCCGCCGCAGCACCTCGGCGTAGAGCTCGTAGGAGCCGGCCATGATTTCGGCCTGGACTTCCATGAAGCGGGCGAGGAACGGCTCTTCTTCGAAGCTGAAGCCGTCTTTGGCTGCCTCTTTCTTGCAGGCCTCGACGATGCCTTTCTCCCAGTCGATGAGGGTGCCGTAGCAATCGGTGGTTACCCATTTGACGGTTTTGAGACTGGGGAGGGCCATGAGCGAGCGCGGCATTATGTCATTCGGGTAGTCTGCCGCGCTGCGCTCCCCCCAAGCGCACCTCTAGACATGGACCTTCTCGAGTACCAGGGCAAGCAACTGTTCGCCAAGCACGGCATCCCCGTGCCCAGCGGCGAGGTCGCCGACACGGTCGACGAGGCGGTCGCCGCGGCGGAGCGGATCGGCTACCCGTGCGCGATCAAGGCCCAGGTTCTGATCGGCGGCCGCGGCAAGGCAGGCGGGATCAAGATCGCCCAGAACGCCGAGGAGGCGCGCGCCCACGCCGACGCGATCCTCGGCATGGACATCGTCGGCCCCCACGGCGAGGGGCCGTTCCGCGTCGACCAGGTCTGGATCGAGGGCGGCTCCGACATCGCCGATGAGTACTACGCCTCGGTCATCCTCGACCGCGGCGAGAAGAAGCTGCTGGCGATGGTCTCTGCCAAAGGCGGGATGGACATCGAGGCGGTCGCCGCCGAGGACCCCGACGCGCTGGTCAAACGGCACATCGACCCGACGCGGGAGTTCACCACGGCGGACGCGCGCTCGATCGTCGCCGACGCCGGCCTCGCCGAGGACGCCCTCGACCAGGCCGCCGAGGCGCTGGTGAAGCTGGCCGAGGTGGCGCGCGAGGAGGACGCCAGCCTGATCGAGGTCAATCCACTGATCGTCACCGCCGGCCGCGACGTCGTCGCCCTGGACTCGAAGGTGACGATCGACGGCAACGCCCTCTTCCGCCACCAGGACCTGGCCGAGATCGCCGACACCGTCGACGACCCGCAGGAGCAGATGGCGAAGGAAAAGGGCCTCACCTACGTCAAACTCGACGGCAACGTTGGGATCCTCGCCAACGGCGCCGGCCTCTGCATGTCGACGCTCGACGTCGTCGCCCAGGCGGGCGGCGCGCCCGCCAACTTCCTCGATGCCGGCGGCGGCTCCAAAGCCGAGGCGATCGTCAACGCGCTGGAAGTGATCAAGAGCGACGAGAAGGTCACCGCGATCCTCTTCAACATCTTCGGCGGCATCACCCGCTGCGACGAGATCGCCAACGGGATCGTCACCGCCTCCGGCCAGATCGACCTCGGGATGCCGCTTGTGGTGCGGCTCGACGGGACCAACTCGGAGGAGGGGCTGAAGATCCTCGCCGAGGCCGACCTGCCCAACCTGCACCAGGAGAAGACGATGCTCGACGCGGCGCGCCGCGTCGTCGAGCTCGCCGGGAGCGCCTCGTGAGCATCATCGTCGACAGGCAGACCAAGCTCGCCGTCTCCGGCCTGACCGGGCGCGAGGGCTCCTTCCACGGGCTGCGCAACAAGGCTTACGGGACCGACCTCGTCGCCGGGGTCACGCCCGGCAAGGGCGGCCAGGACGTCGAGGGCGTGCCGGTCTTCGACACGATCAAGGACGCAGTCACCGAGGCCGGGGCCAACACCTCGATGATCTTCGTTCCGGCCCGCTTCGCCGCCGCGGCGATCGACGAGGCGATCGATTCAGGCGTGGAGACGGTGATCGCGATCACCGAGGGGATCCCCGTCCTCGACATGCTGAACACGTACTGGAAGGCGAAGGAGGCCGGGGTACGGCTGATCGGGCCCAACTGCCCCGGCGTGCTCTCGCCCGGCAAGGCCAACGTCGGCATCATTCCCGCCCAGTTCTTCGACCCGGGGCCGATCGGCGTCGTCTCCAAGAGCGGCACGCTGACCTACCAGATCGGCAACGAGCTGAAGCAGGCCGGGACCGGCAACTCCTCGATCGTCGGCATCGGCGGCGACCCGATCGTCGGCTCTGACTTCATCGACATCCTCACCATGTACGAGGCCGACCCCGACACCGAGCTGATCGTGATGGTCGGCGAGATCGGCGGCGACGCCGAGGAGCGGGCGGCCGAGTTCATCGCCAGCGAGGTCTCGAAGCCCGTCGTCGCCTACATCGCCGGCTTCACCGCCCCGCCCGGCAAGCAGATGGGCCACGCCGGGGCGATCATCTCCGGCTCCTCGGGCACCGCCCAGGCGAAGAAAGACGCGCTCGAAGCGAAGGGCGTGCGGGTCGGCGAAAGCCCGACCGAGACGGCGGCGATCGCCGCCGAGATGCTGCGCTCGCTTTAGGGGCGGCTACGCAGGCTCAGCCGGTGTGCTGCGGGCGCGGGACGAGGCCGGCGACGATCGTTTCCAAGGCCTCGTAAGAGTTGTAGGTCCCGCGCGGGTTGGCGAAATGAGGGCTGAATGGTTTTTCGACCGTGACGAAGACGCCGGGGAGGCTGGCGCGGGCGGTGAAGGACGTCGGCGGTTCGGCCGGGCACTTGCGGTAGTCGCGCCTGTAGCCGGCGTAGATCGTCGCCGTCCCTTCCGGCAGCTGGACGGTCCGCGTCTTGGTGCAGTGCCAGGAGACGAGCGTGTGGCTCAGCTTCGACTTCTGGAAAATCTTCCACTGGCGCGGGTCCCACTCTTCGAGGACCAAATGTTCGTATTCCTGGTCCTGGCTTTCGTACCAGAGCTGGGTCTCCTTGCCGGTCTTTTCGTTGTTCGCCTGTGATTCGAAGGCTTCCGCCCGTTTGAGGTGGGTCGGGGAGAGCCCGGCCGGCTTGAAGTTGCGACCGAGCCAGTAGACCGGCTGCTTCAGCGCCGGGTCGTCGAGCGGCACTTCCGCGTCGTAGCGTTCGGCGAGGGTGTAGCGGGTCGGGTTTTCGATGTGGGCCTGCTGGAGCGGGGCGAGCTTCACCGCGTCGCGGTCGTCCTTGCCGAGCTTCGGGCCGAACGTCTCGACCACGGCGAGCGTGTTGCCCGACCGCCAGACGAGGAAGGAGGTACGGCGTCCGAAAAACCTTGCTTCGCCCTGGAGCGTCGCGTGGAAAAGCCTGGTCGCGCTGCCGATTTCGATGCCGGGGTCGACCTCATGCAGGGGCCGGTCGCCGAGCAGCCTGCCGAGCAGTTCCGGCAACACCCGCCAGGCGGCATCGGCGGCGCGATCGCTGCCGAGGGCCATGACCCCGGTCCCGATGAACCTCGGTCCCGGTTCCTTTCCCGGTGGAACGAACAGCCGGAAGAAAGCGCCGATGCAGCCGCGGGGATGAAAGTGCAGGACGAAGCGCTTCAGTTTCGGCGGCGTGTCCTCGGGATGGGTCAGCTGTGAGCAGAAGATCGGGCGGTCTTCGCCCTCGCCGAAATCGAGGTTCATGTAGCCGAGGACGAGGTCGGAGAAGCGCAGGATCAGCCGCGTCTGGTCCGCGCCGGAGTGCTTGGGAGCCGCGTCAGCGCGGAACGTGGTCACAGCCAGGAGCGCGGCGAGACAGAGCAGGGCTGGGAGCACGATCGCCCGCCGACGCCTGTCTCCCCAGACCGCCATCACCCGGCGAGTATAGGCGCGGCTTCTGGGGCGGCCGGCGGGGCAGAGGCGAGCAGTGCACGCAGCTCGTCCGCGACCCGCTGCGCTTCGCTGTCGAGGCGGCGGTGCGTGATGCGGATCGTGCGGTAGCCGGCGAGCAGGAGCTTGGGGTCGCGGGCGCGGTCACGCTCGAAGGCCGCCCGGTCGCCGTGGTGTTCCCAGCTGTCGAGCTCGACTACGAGCTTCGCTGCCGGCCAGAGGGCGTCGACCTCGTGGCCGAGGACGAGGACGTTCTGGGCCGGGGCGCGGATGCCGTACTCGCGGAGGAATTCGACGAAGCGGATCTCCAGCGGCGAGCGACCTTCGGCCGGCGCACCCAGCTCGATCAGCAGGCGACGAACGGGCCGCAGCGCCCGACGCCCGCGGCCGCGGGCGCAAATCGACTCCAGCTCGCGCAGCCGCAAGAGGTTGCGCCTGTCGGCAGCTTCGGCTGTCCTCTTCAGCTCCTCATATGGAGCCACTTCGGCGAAGTCGAAGAGCGTGCGTGCGACCGTCGTCACCGAGATTCCCTCGTGGATCGTCGCTTCCTCCGGCCGCAGCTTGCAGCGATGGATCCAGATCCCCTCCCGTCGCCGAATCCCCTGTCGCCCACATGCGGCGGTTACGTGGATCGGTCCCCTCCGCCGCCGCCGAAGCCCCCACAGCACGGCGGCAGACTGATGGCTGAGCACGGCGCCAGGTCCATACGCCAAGACCGCCGCCCACCAATACCCGCGCCGCGCCACCCGGGTGTGTCCAACCGCGTAGACGTTGCGATGTACCGCGGCAAATCGTTCCTCAATGAGACGCCTCTCGATCCAGGGGACCCCGAATCCCAGCTCCAGCAGCTGCTCGTGCGAAACGACCCCGTGCTGCTTCGTCGCCAGCGCCGCCAACTGTCCCTCCCGACCAGCGTGTCTGACTTTTCCCCTCATATGTGAGGGTCAAGCTCAGAAACGCCCGTGGTTCTCCCCCCGGGCGGCCTGAGGTGGCGGGACGGTGGGGTTACGTCCACGCTTGTTGGGGGAAAATCGCGCGGTCGGCGGCGTTGCTAGGGTCGAGGACGTATGGCTGGCGACACGATTTCGTTTGCGAGAGGGGCACCGAGCGCCGACATCCTTCCCCACGAGCAGGTGCGGGAGGCGGCGCAGCGGGCGCTTGCTTCCGACTGGGAAACGGCACTGTCTTATGGAGTCGGGATCGGCCATCCGGGGCTCTGCCAGTGGGTGGCGGAGCGGCACGGGGACCTTGATCCGGCACAGGTGATGATCACCAACGGCTCGCTTGAGGCGGGGGCGATGCTGTTCCAGCATCTGCTCGGGCCTGGCGACCGGGTCGCTGTCGAGCAGCCGAGCTATGACCGCACCCTGCTCCTGCTGCAGCAGCTGGGGGTCGAGCTGGTGCCGATCTCGCTGGAGGCGGACGGGCTCAACGTGGGGGAGCTGGAAGCGGCGCTCGAGGCGGGGCCGCTGAAGTTCGCCCACGTCATCCCCAACGCTCATAACCCGGCTGGCTGCACGCTCTCGGTGGAGAAGCGCCGGCGCCTGGTCGAGCTCGCCGCCGAGCACGACTTCTGGATCTTCGAGGACGACCCCTACCGCGAGCT
>Ga0207640_10000054_pt1 | contig 95136 bp, 107 predicted proteins | sample KBSCornC42_FD_184300 | JGI IMG/M metagenome (GOLD analysis project Ga0207640, IMG submission 184300) | Corn rhizosphere microbial communities from Kellogg Biological Station, Michigan, USA - KBS Corn C4-2 (SPAdes) (version 2) | ecosystem: Host-associated > Plants > Roots > Rhizosphere > Soil ... | reverse complement strand
CCGCTCGACCGCCCCCTCCCCGCCCTCGATCAGGTCGGTCGCGCCCTGGCCGCGGGCCAACTCCAGCCGCTGCGGCGAGAGGTCGACGCAGATGATCCGCTCGGCGCCCTGCAGGCGGCAGCCGGCGACCGCCCCGAGCCCGACCATGCCGGCGCCGAAGACGGCGCAGGTGCTGCCGGGCCGCACGGCGGCGGTGTTGATCGCGGCGCCGAGCCCGGTCGAGAGCCCGCAGGCGAAGAGGCAGGCGTGCTCGAACGGGGCCTCCGGGCTCACCTTCGCCAGCGCGATCTCCGGCATCACCGTGTACTCGGCGAAGGTCGAGCAGCCCATGAAGCTGCGGATCTCCTCGCCATCCCGGGAGATCCGCGTCGTCCCGTCGGGCAGGTGCCCCTTGTTCTGCTCCTCGCGGATCGCCAGGCAGAGGTTGGTGCGCGGGTCGAGGCAGTGGATGCACTCGCGGCACTGGGGCGAGAAGAGGGTGACGACGTGGTCGCCCGGCGCCAGCTCGGCGACGTCCGGCCCGACCGCCTCGACGACGCCGGCCCCCTCGTGGCCGAGCACGGTCGGCGCGTAGCCGGACGGGTCGGCGCCGGAGGCGGTGTAGAGATCGGTGTGGCAGACGCCGCAGGCGTGCAAGCGGACCAGCACCTCGCCGGCCCGCGGCTCGGCCAGCTCGACCTCCTGCACCGCGAGCGGCGCGCCGAACTCCTCCAGCACCGCCGCCCGCATCTTCATCCGGCCAGGCTCCTGCCGCAGTCGACGATCGTCTCCTCGACCGGGCGCGGCTCCCAGCCAAGCGCCCGCGCCTTCGCGTTGGAGAGCTCTACCCGGTGACCGAGCTGGCCGACGACCGAGCGGGCGGCCGGGTCGAACAGCGCCATGCCTCGTACCAACAGATCGGGGACCGAGCGCTTCGGCACCTTCGCCGCCGCCGGCCCGAGGCGCTCGCGCAGGAGCTTGGCGACATCGGCCATCCACTGGAAGCGCCCGACCGCGAGGTAGCGCTCGCCGCCGGCCTCGGCGGCGGTCATCGCCAGGATGTGGAGGTCGGCGACGTCGCGCACATCGACGACGCTGAAGCCGATCCGCGGCGTCCCCGGCATACCGTTGAGCAGCCGCTCGACGAGCGCCAGAGAGCTGGAGCGCTCGCTGCCGAGGACCGGGCCGAGGATCGCGCCGGGGTTGACCACCGCCAGCCTCTCCTCCTCCCCCCGCTCGCGGACCAGGTCCCAGGCGGCTCGCTCGGCGATCGTCTTCGAACGGGCATAAGGAGTCAGCTTGGGGTAGTCGGGGTCCGTCCAATCGGCCTCGGTGAGCGGCGCCGAGGCGGACTCGGTGCTGCCGCGGACCGCGGCGACCGAGGAGGTGACGACAACCCGGCGAACGCCCGCGTCAAGAGCGGCCCGCAGCACCCGCAGCGTCCCCTCTCGCGCCGGCACGATCAGCTCGTCGGGGTCCTTCGGCTGCGCCGACGGGAACGGCGAAGCGACATGAAGCACGTACTCGCAGCCCGCGACTGCCTCCGCCCAGCCCTCGTCGGAGCGCAGATCCGCCGCAAGCACCGCAAGCCGGTCGCCAGGGTCGAGCTCCGACCCGACCCGCGCCCGCACTTCCTCCTCTTTGGCAAGGTCCCGCACCGTCGTCCGCACCGCGTAGCCGCGACGCAACAACTCGACCACACAGCGCCCCCCGAGGAACCCCGACCCACCGCTGACCAGGACCGTCTCCATCGGCACCACCGTACATGCCTGCTGATTGGGAGGGCGATTCACGGCAGAAGGCCCGCAGCCCGCTGCGTCTCAGGAGCGGACTAGAAAGTGGACCGCGTCGGCGAGTGCCCCATGCCCTGGGCGCTGCGCGCAGAGCTCGACCAGTGAGTCCACGAGAACCTCGTAACCCGCAGGGGTGCGCGAGAAACGTGAAGAGAGGGCGATCACGATTCCGGCGTGCTGGTGGCTGGCGGCGCCCCACTCACCGTAGAGGCGCATGAAGTCGGCAACGTTCTCGCTGACAAGCGCCCGTCCCTCGCGAGCAGCGACCACCAACAGCTCTTCGTCGGCGAGCCCGCGCAACGGACTACGCTCGTCGACTCCCTCAGCGTCCACGCCCCGCTCACGCAGCACTCGCGCCAGGTGGCCGGGGTACATCTCGTCCAGCAGCAGCTTCACACGCCGAGCAGGGCTCAGTCGCCGACCAATGACTCGTAGTGGGCCGTTTCGCGCTCGTGCAACTCGATCCTGGCTTTGATCTCCTCCGAGAACTCGGCCTCATAGCGGAGCGCCACCTCAACCCGATCGGGAGTGAGCGAGAGATCCTCGGCGAGCCGCTTGGCAGCCTGCCTCCCGCCGCCGAGCTGACGCGCGGCAAAGCAGATCTCCCAGATGTCGGGGCCGCCGGCAAGAGCGGCCCGACGACCCGACGGCCCCGGCCGGAAGACGATCCCGGGATGAGACTCGGCGCGGTCTCCCTCCTCGGCATAACGGCGCAAGGCGTCGGAGAGGCGCTCGCCGCGCGCCTCAGCCCGGGCGCGAATGCGCGCGGCCGTCTCCCGATTCATGCGCACCGATACATTTGCCGTCTCAGTCATCTGTTGACAACGTAGCACAATGTCCGCGGCCCTCTACAGAGCCGAAAGCGAGGAGGAATCCGCGTAGAAAGGCCGCGTCTATTTCAGCTTCACGGTCAGCAGCGGCGAGTAGCCAAGCGTCACGTGGCCCGCGGGGCGGATCAGGACCGCGCGGTAGACCGTCTTCGCGGTCACCTTGACCCGCTTGGAGGCGGTGCAGGTCTTCCCCGGTTTGATCGCTTTGCCGAGGTTGTTCCAGGAGCGCGGCACTTTTTCCTGGAAAAGGACGAGGCGCTGCTGGCAAGTGTCGGGCGGATTGACGATCGCCGTCAGCGTGGTTTTGTCGCCTTTTGCGACCTTCAGCGGCTTTGCTTTGATCCGGACTTTGTCGGGTTCCGGCGGCGGGGTCGTCGAGCCGCTGGCAGCGCCAGGGGCGCTCGAGCCGCCACCCGATCCACTTGATGAGCCACCCCCGGAGCCGCCACCCCCGGAACCCCCGGCACTCCCGCTCACCGAGAACACCTGGATCGCGCCGACCAACGGCATGTAGGCGTAGAGGTCGCCGTTGGGCGCGAAGTCAAGTCGGCTGAAGTAGGAGCGCGAATCGGCGAGGTAGGAGACGCCGGCCTGACAGGGGCCGATTTCGATCCCGCAGACCTGCATTTCGTCGGCCCCGTTGAAGACCCCGTAGCCGAAGGCAGCAATGAAGTGGCCGTCCCCGTCGAAGACCGAAATCCGCCGGTTCCCTCCCTCGCTGACGTAGAGGAAGCCGGTGCTCGGTTGCCGCACGATCGATTCCGGGCCACTGAGCTGCCCCGCCCCGCTGCCGGGACCGACGCCGAACCGCAGGTCGAGAGTGGCGCCCGGGTTGGCCACGGTGTTGTAGTGGGTGATCTCGTTGCCCCCTCCCTCGGAGATGTAGATGCCGCCGAGGCCGAAGGCGATGTCGTTGGGGTAGTTGACGCCATCGGGGGCCTGGGTGCCGGCGCGGCCGTGTTGGTTCCCGCATTTTTCCGGTTCGCCGGAGACCGGGACCCCCCCGAGCCCGAGCACGCAGCTTTCGAGGGCAAACGGCGGTTCGGCGAGGAAGTTTTTGTTGATCCCCGCCCCGTGGAAGGCCTGCGGGTAGAAGGGGTGTTCTTTCGTCAGATCTTTGCCGTCGAGGGTGCCGACTTTGTTTTCCTGACCCAGCGCCACCGCCATGCTGCCGTCGGAAAAGACCCGCAGCGCCGCCTGGTTGGAACCGATCCGTTCGTCGGTTCCGGCGTCGGTGAAAAGGAAGTCGTGGGCCGGATCTGCGCTGTTGGCCTGGTAGCTGATCAGGCGCCCGCCGAAGCTGCTGGAGACCGTCACGTAGACCCGATTGCCGTAGTACCCGATGCCCAGCGGGAAGTAGTTGTTGCGGCTGACCGAGAACCCGTCGCCCAGGTTGTTGCCTTCGTCGTCGAGGTGGAAGAAGCTCGCCGTGCTGCTTTCGCCGGCCGGCGTCGCCCAGATCGTGCCGTCGGGAGCCAACCCGTAGAGCGAGCCCATTCCCCCGAAGGTCCGGGTCGGCGAGACCGAAAGCGCCGCCTGCGCGCTGCCGGCCAGGGCCAGCACCGCGATCAAAGCGATCGCGAGTAGGACGAGTAAACGCCTGCGGACGAGATTCACAACCCGGGCAGATTCCCATCTGGTCCGGCAATCGTCAAGGACCGAATTCAGGCGACAAATGATCCAGCGATGAACCCGAGGAAACGCTCTACCCTCCGCCCCTGATGAGCGAGGCCGCCGAGCATCCGACTCGCCGCTCCCAGAGCGCTAACAGCAGGCAGTACGACCGGGTTGCTCGCTTCTACAGCACGCTTGAGCCGCTGTATTTGATCTTCCCTCCGGCTCGGCGCAGGGCGGTGGCGGCGCTGGGGCTGAAGGCTGGCGACACGGTTTTGGAGATCGGGGCGGGGACTGGGCGGAACTTCCCTTACCTGGTCGAGGCGGTCGGGCCGGGTGGGACCGTGATCGGCGTCGATGCGTCGCGGGGGATGCTGGCCGAGGCGCGCAGGCTGATCGAGCGGCGGGGTTGGTCGAATGTGCAGCTGCTCCACCAGGACGCCACTCGGCTCCAGGTGGAACGCGACGTTGACGGGGTGCTCTTCAGCCTCAGCTATTCGGCACTGCCCGAACCGCGCCCCGCCCTCGCGCGAGCATGGGAGCGGCTGCGCCCCGGGGGTCGCGTCGTGGTCATGGACATGGGGCTCACCCAAAGCCGTTGGCACCGCCTGCTCGACCCGATCGCCCGGCTGCTCGTCAAGCTCGGGCCCGGCGACGCCTACTCGGACCCCTGGAGCGACCTTGCCGCCTACGGCCCGGTCGAGACCAAGCGCTTCCTGGTGGACTTCTTCTACGTCAGCTCCGTCACCAAGCCCGAGCAGCCCTAGCCGATCAGCTCCAGCACGCGGCGCTCGATCGTGGCCTGGTGCCGCGGCGCCACGGTGTCTTCGGCGGCAAGGTTCGGCAGCTCGATCGTCTTGCCGTCGCGGAAGCGGTCGAGCACGCGCGGATCGACGTAGGAGCTGCGGCAGACCGCCGGGGTGTTGCCGAGACGCTCAGCCACCCGCTTGATCGCGGCGCGGATCGCTCGCTCGGCGCCGCCCTTCGTGGAGGACGCCTCCACGCGCGCCAGCTCGACCGCGGCGAGCACCGTCCCGTGCCAGGTGCGGAAGTCCTTGGCCGAGAACTCCTCCCCCGCCTTCTCCTGCAGGTAGGCGTTGACCTCCTCGGAGCGGACGTCCCGCCAGGCGCCGTCCTCGCGGAAGACGAGCAGATCGTCGGGACCGCTGCGCCTGCGCCGCATCGCCTCGATCGCCGCCCTCACCTCGGGGTCGCGGATCGACTGGACGCGGCGCTGGCCGCTCTTGGCCGGGAAGTCGAAGACCACCTCCTCGCCCTCGATCGAGACGTGCTCGCGCAGCACCGTGGCGACGCCGTAGCTCTCGTTGGTCTCGGCGTACTCCTCGCCGCCGATGCGGAAGAAGCCGAGATCGAGCAGGCGGACCGCACAGGCCAGCGCCCGCTCGCGCGGCATCCCCTCGCGGGCGAGGTCCCGTTTGACCGCCCGGCGCAACTTCGGCAGCACCGCCGCGAACTCCCGCATCGACTCGAACTTGCGCTGCGCCGCCCGCAGATGCCAGCGCTCGTGGTAGAGGTACTGCTTGCGCCCGGCTTCGTCGAGGCCGGTCGCCTGGATGTGGCCGTAGGGGTCGCCGCAGATCCAGACGTCGCGCCAGGCCGGCGGAATCGCCAGGCCGCGAATCCGCTCCAGCGTGTCTTCATCGCGGACGCGCCCGCCTTCCGGGTCGAGATAGCTGAAGCCGTTGCCCCGCCGCCGCCGGGCGATGCCGGGGCCCGAGCAGTCCGAGCGTTTGAGCCGCCCGCGCGGCGCCGTCACGGCTTCAGCACGACCTTGATCGCCCCGTCTTCCTTCTTCTGGAACATCTCGTAAGCGCTGGGCGCCTCGGCCAGCGGCACCTGATGGGTGGTGAGGTCGTCGACCCCGAGCGGGTCCTCGTCGCCTTCGAGCAGCGGCAGGATCTCATCGGTCCAGCGCCGCACGTGCGCCTGGCCCATGCGGATCTGCACGCCCTTGTCGAAGAGCTGGATCATCGGCAGCGGGTCGATCTGGCCGCCGTAGACGCCGGAGATCGAGATCGTGCCGCCGCGGCGCACCGTGTCGATCGCTGCGAGCAGGGCCGAGAGGCGGTCGACCGCGGCCTTTTCGGTCGCCTTCGCCGCCAGCGCGTCGGGCAGCAGGCCGGCCGCCTTCTGCATCAGCTCGGCGCCCGGGGAGCCGTGGGCCTCCATCCCAACCGCATCGATCACGCCATCGGGACCGCGCCCGCCGGTCAGCTCGCGGATCGCCGCCGGCACGTCGTCGTGCACGTCCGAGTTGATCGCCTCGACCCCGTTGCGCCGAGCCATCTCCAGGCGCTCGGGCACTGAGTCCACCGCGATCACCGTCTCCGCCCCCTTATATAGAGCGATCCGCGCGCACATCTGCCCGATCGGCCCCAGCCCGAAGACCGCGACGCTGCCGCCTTTCGGGATCGCCGCGTACTCGACCGCCTGCCAGGCGGTCGGCAGCACGTCGGAGAGGAACAGGTAGCGCTCGTCCGGCGCCCCGTTCGCGGGCACCTTGATCGGACCGAAGTGAGCCTGCGGCACCCGTAGGTACTCGGCCTGCCCGCCCGGCACCTCGCCATAGAGCTTCGTGTAGCCGAACAGCGAAGCGCCCTTTTCCTGCTCGCGGTTCTGCGTCGTCTCGCACTGGGCGAAGAGCTTCTCCTTGCACATCCAGCACTCGCCGCAGGAGATGTTGAACGGGATCACCACGCGGTCGCCCGCTTCGATGTGGCTGACCTCGGAGCCGACCTCCTCAACGATCCCCATCGGCTCGTGGCCGAGGATGTCGCCCTCTTCGATGAACATCCCCAGCACCTCGTAGAGGTGGAGGTCGGAGCCGCAGATCGCGGTCGAGGTAATGCGGATGATCGCATCGGTCGGCTTCTCGATCTTCGGGTCCGGCACCTCGTCGACCCGGACGTCGCGTTTGCCGTGAAAGGTCAGCGCCTTCACGAGGCCACTCCGAGCGGCACGTCGGGGCGGTTCCAGCTCTCGGCGACCCGCTCGGCCGCCTGGCGCTCCTCGGCGAGGATCTCCTCCGCCGCCGCGACCACGCCCTCGTCGCCGGCCCGGGCCGCGACCCGTTGCAGGAGTTCGTAGGCGGCGATCTCGAGATGCTCGAAGGCGAACGCGAAGCCGGCGAGCTTGGTGGTCGAGTCGGGCTGAGCGGCGAAGAAAGCGGAGAGGTTGAGCCCGCCGGCCTTCAGCAGCGTGTCCTTGACCAGCGAGGGCCGGGCGCCACGCTCCTCCAGCAGGCCCTCGACCCGCGCCAGGTGCCCCCGGGTCTCCGCGAGGTGGTCGCGGAAGGCAGCTTCGAGGTGCTCGTCATCGACCCGCTCGGCCCCGGCTTCGAGCAGCTTCGCCGCCTGACCCTCAAGAGCATGGACGTCGCGCAGGTAGGCGAGAAGCGCGGAGTCGAGCTGGTCCGCATCGACTGCCCCCAGGGAGACCTCGACCGCGGTATCGAAGGACTCCTCCAGCCGCTCGGCCATCCGGCTCTCCTCCTCGGCGATGTCGGCGGCCATCCGCGCCGTCTCCTCGTCCCCGGCGCGCTCCGCCAGTCGCTTCAGCAGTTCGTAGGCGGCGAGCTCCATGTGCTCGTAGGAGTAGGCGTGCATCGCCAGCTTGCCCGGGGTATCGGGCTGGCTCGCCGCAAAGGCGGCCATCGCCCAACCGCCGCTCGCACCCGCGGCGTCCTTCAGCTTCGAGGGCTTGCCGCCGAGCTCTTCCAGGCGCTCGCGCACGCGCCGCTCCTGGTCTTCGGTCTCGATCAGATGCCGCTCGAAGGCGCGGCAGAGGCGCTCGTCGCCGGCGATGCTCAGGGCGGGGCGAAGCTGCGCCAGCGCCTGCAGCTCGATCGAGTGAACGTCGGCGAGGTACTTAACCAACTGCTCGTCGCGGTCGCGATCCCACTGGCGGGCGCCGACCCCGGTCTTGAGATCGTCGAGTCGGGCGCCGGCACTGTCGGCCGCGAGCGGCGGGGTACCGTCGCCATGGCCCTCGCGCATGCCCTCCAGCAGCTCTTCCAGCGCCTCCACCCCACTGTGGCGCGGCTCCCAACCGAGCTCGGTGCGGGCGCGCTCGGATGACATCAGCGGCACGTTCCGCGCCATGTCGAGCCAGCCCGGCGGCGTCGGCTGCAGGCGCAGCCGCCAGCTCACCTCGGCGAGCCGCCGCACGACGCGGGCCGGCACCGGGAAGCTGCGCACCCCGATCCGCTCAGCCAACTCCTCGGGGCTGAGCGGCGGCTCAGCGGCAAGGTTGAAGGCCCCGTCCACGTCGGCCAGGACCGCCCGCAGGTAGGCCTGCCCGACGTCCTCGGAGTGGACGGCCTGGAAGCGCAGGCGGTCGATCCGGGGAAGGGCCGGGAGGAGGCCGCGGCGCAGGAGGAAGTTGGGCAGGAAGGGGCCGACGAAGAGGCGGCGGATCTCGGTCGCGGCCTCGTCCTTGAAGATCAGCGCCGGGCGCATCCGCACCACCCGCGTCTCGGGGTTATCGGCTTCGAAGCGATCGAGCTCGCGCTCGACCGCGACCTTGTGGCGCGAGTAGAAGGACGTCGGCGTGCCCTCGGTGGGCCAGTCCTCGCCGACCTCGCGGTCCTTCGGGCCGCAGGAGTAGGCGCCAACGGAAGAGGCGTGAACGAGCTTCGGGACCCCGGCCGCCGCCACCGCTTCGAAGACGCGCCGGCTCCCCTCGACGTTGATCCGCTCCAGCGTCACGTCGTCGCGCGAGGGCTGGATCGCCCAGGCCAGATGGATGACCGCGTCGGCTCCCTCGAAGATCGCCGCCAGGTCGGCACTGAGGATGTTCGCCTCGAGCCAGCTCGTCTTCGGCAGGTTCAGAGTCGGCTTGCGGCGTGCCAAGCCGACGATCTCGTCGATCTCAGGACTCTCGCTCAGCGCCTTGACCGTGCTGGTGCCGACGTTTCCGGTCGCACCGGTGACAATTACCTTCATCCTCTCGCCTTCCGTGGTGGGTGTGAATCGGAAACCGGAGAGGAGTGAGCGGACTGGCCGCTCCCCTGGGCCTCTTTCTCGCTCTGTACCCCTGCCCGTCGCGGAGGAAACGCCGTCGCACCTTCCTACAAAGCCAGCGAAGCAGCCTTCAGGTGCAGCGCTTCGAGCCGGCGCAGCTGGCTGGTGGCACGCTCGGACAGTGCCTCCAAATCGAAGTCCGAGAGATCCTCGGCGTGGGTGTGCTCGAGCGCCCGCCAGAGCCGACGCTTGCCGACGACGCCGAGCTGCAGCAGCTCCAGCTCGTCAAGACGGCTGAGCGGCGAATAGCCCCGCAACTGTCCGTTCAACTTCAACCGACCCAGCCGCTCGCCGACCACGGCAGCGGCCGGTTTGAGCCTGCTCTGGCCGACTCCCAGCCGGTCCATCACCGCCTTCAGCGCCTCGCGGTCGGCTTCGACCTCGGCGCAGATTTCGACCAGCGCCGGTCCGAATTCCTCGTCGTCTTTGTTGCTCCCCCGCAGCCGCCGCGCCAGCTCGACCCCCGCCGTCGAACCCGCCAGGTGGTCGTTGAGATAGATACCGAGAAGTTCTCCCACACGCTGTCGCTACCCCAGCTGCCGTACCGCGAATCGCCCGGCTATCCCCGAATGACGATTCGGTCGGTGATCTCGACGACGTTCTCCCAGCCAACCCCTCGGGCCTTGACCCCTGGACCGCGCAACCGCCTCAGCAGCGAGCCGCGCCCGACCAGGATCTCGTCGATGACGACGCTCTCCCCCTCCCAGTGCGCCCGCAGCTCGAATGCGCGCCCGAGGCGCCGGCCCGAGCCGTCGTAGACGGGCTTGCCGATCAGGTCGCTGAGCGCGAAGGGCAGCCCGCTCTTCAGTTCCACGGCAGCCTCCTGACCATCCAGCGCTCTGGATCATCGCCTTCGCCAAGGCCCAGCTCCTCCGCCTTGCAACAGAGGTGCAGAGCCGCGTCGATCCGGTCCACCCTCTCCCACGGCACGCGCAGGGTGTTGGAGCCCCAACGCTCCGGCCCGGCCAACCTTCGCGCCAGTCCACGCAGGCGCTTCGGCAGCCGCCGCGGGTAGAGCCCCTCCCCGACGAGGACGGCCGTCACCCGCGGCGGGCTGCCCTGCAGCTCGATGTCGTCGACCCGCCCGCAGCGCTTGCCGTGGCTGTCGAGGATCTGCTCGTCGAGCAGCCGGTGGACGACCAGGATCTCCCCTTCCTTGCTCACCCTCCACCACCGTTCGTCATCAGCAGCAGCGGAATCGCGGCCACCGCCAGGACGACGATGATCGCGAAGTAGACCCACCCCAGCGTGGTCGAGATCCTCCCGTTGGCATGCTCGCCCATAAAGGAGCGATCGCCGGCGAGCAACATGATCGGCAGATAGGTGAGCGGCAGGGCAACGACGGCGAAGACGACCGAGTACTCGGTTATCTCGACCGGGTTGATCCCCGTCAACACGATCGCGATGGCGAGAAGGAGGAAGACGAGCCAGGAAACCGTGAAGCGAGGGGCTTTTTCCGGTCCCCGGTAGCGGCCCCACTCCCAACCGAGGAACTGGGCGAGGTTGTAGGAGGCCGAGAAGCTGGAGTCGATCGCGGCGCCGCCGACGCAGAACATCATCCCGCCGAGCGCCAGCAAGAGGCCGGTCTCGCCGAAGGCTCCCTGGGCCGGAAGGGCGACGGTGCCGAGATCGCCGGGTTCGACGCCGAGCGGGTGGAAGAGGTAGCCCGAGACGACGACGAGGGCACAGGCGAGGACACCGCCGAGGCCATAGCCAACGATCGCGTTGAGGCGGTTCTCCTTCAGGTTTTCCTCGGTCCAGCCCTCCTCGATCGCGCCGGACGAGTAGAAGTGGACCTCGTAGGGCATCAGCGCCGCGGCGAACACGCCGACGACGAAGTAGAGGTAGAGCTTCGACCCGCTGAGGGAAGGGACGAAGCCGTGGGCCACCGTGCTCCAGTCCGGGTGCTGGTGGATGGCGGTGGCGACGAAGACGAGCATCAGCAGCCCGCAGTAGCCGAAGATCCGCTCGATCCCGCCGAAGGGCAGCAGGGCGACCGCGATCACCAGGCCGATCGCCGCGAGCACGACGAAGAGGCTGAAGGCGGCATCGAAGAGCAGGGTGAGGACAATCGCCAGGCCGCCCAGCTCCGCGGCGACCGTGAGGACGTTGACGAAAGTGCTGGCGATCAGTGCCACCAGGCCCATCCCGAATCCGAGCCGCATCCTGATCGTGTCGAACACCGGCCGCCCGGTCACCGCCGCGACCCGCCCGCACATCTCGGCGTAGACGCCGATCCCGATCGTCCCGAGAACGACCGCCCAGAGCAGGTCGTAGCGATAGAGCGCCCCGGCCTGGGTGTTGAAGACGAGGTCGCCGATGTCGAGGAAGCCACCGAGCGCGGCGATGATTCCCAGGGCAATCTTGAGGATCGATTTCACGCTTCTTCCCCGGTCAGGCGTTCGACCACCGCGTCGGCCTGTTCTTTGACTTCGCCCATCTGCTTTTCGACCAGCGCACCGCGGCGCTCGTCGCCGGGAAAGGTCTGCAGTTCGGAGAAGAGGTCGGCCAGTTCACCGGCGATCTGCACCGCGGCATTTCGCTCCTTCCTCACCTCCGGCGAGGGTTCGGCGTCCGCCAGCTTTTCGGCCTCGTGCTCGGCTTCGCCACCGAGCGTCTTCGCCATCACCCGGGCGTAAGTGGACTTGGTCGCATCGCGGGCGACGCCGTTGGCGATCAGCTCGCCCTGCGCCGCCAGCGCACTGAGCGATTCCGCCCCGCGGTTCAACTCGTCGCGGCTGAGGTCGCCGCAGCCCGAGGCGAAGAGGAGAGAGACGCCGAGTGCCACCACTACCGCGGTGACCCCTGGGCGGCGCCTCCTGGTGCCCATCGTTCCTACCTAAGAGCTAGGACTCTTCGTAGGGGTCTTTCTCGCCGGCCAGCTTCAGCGAGCCGTCTTTCACCTCGGCGAGATGGCGCTCCTGGATCGGCAGCGCCCAATCGACCAGCTCGGAGATCTCGCTCTCCTGGGCGGACTCGTTGAGCTTGCCGAGCACCGCCCAGTGCCCGACCTCACCGGCCTCGGCCATCGTCAGGAACTCGAACCCGTCGAGCCCGTCGGAATCGCCGCCGAGATAGGTCGACATCATCTCGGTCGCCTCGGTTTTCGTTTCCTGGGCCTTTTCGAGGATCGCGGTCTTCTTACCGTCGCGAGCGTCGGCCAGATCGGTGCAGCGGCGCTCGGTCTCCTCGGCCTCGTCGCGCATCTGCTTCAGGTTGGCGACGATTTCCTCGTCCTCGACCATGCCTTCGACTTTTTCCGTCGCGCCCTGCGCAGCCTGGGCCAGGCCCAGCACCTCCGCGAGCTTCTCCTCCAACGTCGTCAGCTCGGCCATTTCATGCCTCCTTTCAGTTGGGAACAAACGCTGAAACGCTGGTTTCTTACCCACGTTCAGCGAGAGTCGAACCCGGAGAGCTAACGCTCCTGCCGAGCGAGCCTTCGAAGCGGGCCGCGGTCCTCGATCAGCTCGTCGATCGAGCCGACCACCTCGGCCGCCCCCGCCTCGCGCAGCTCTTCCTTCGAGAAGCCGCCGGTCAGCACCGCCAGGGTCGGGATGCCGGCCGCCTCGGCGGCCTTCACGTCCCAAGTCGAGTCGCCGACCATTACCGCGGGGCCCCCGGCGCCCTTGTCGAGGGCGACTTGGACGAGGTCTGGGTGGGGCTTGGTGCGCTCGACGTCGGCGGAGGTCGTCCAGCCCTCGACCAGGTCACGGGCGCCGAGCAGATCGAGGTAGTGCTCGACCTCCTCGGCCTTCGCCGAGCTGGCGAGGATCGCCTTGGCCTCGTCCTCGTGCAGCGCCTCCAGCAGCTCGGTCGCGCCGTGCATCGCTTGCACTTCGCCGATCAGCTCGCCATATGCCTCCCCCTCGGCCTCGCGGATCGCATCGCCGTCGCTGCGCTCCGCCTCCTCGCCGACCAGCGCGGTGACGATCTGATCGCCCCCCATGCCGATGTGGCGGTGGATCTCCCAGAGCTGCACGACGTAGCCGCGATCGCGCAGCGCCCGGTGCCAGGCGATCGCGTGCTGGTAGTTGGTGTCGACGAGGGTGCCGTCGATGTCGAGGACGATGGTGATCGGCTTCTGCGTGGCGGCCACGGGCATCCCGTACCGCGCTTCGCCTTGGTCCAAACGGGTAGCCAGGCGATTGAGATGCGCTACCTGCACTTCTGCGCTCACGAGCAGTTCCCGCCCGACGACCTGCTGCGCCAGGCGGTCGCGGCGGAGCAAGCGGGATTCGACGGGATCGGCTGCAGCGACCACCTCCAGCCCTGGTGGGAGGGCGGCGAGTCCGGCAACGCCTGGGTCTGGCTCGGCGCCGCCGCGCAGGCGACCGAGCGCGCCCTCTTCGGCACCGGCGTCACCCCGCCGGGGCCGCGCTACCACCCGGCGCTGATCGCCCAGGCCTGGGCGACGATGGAGCTGATGTTCCCCGGGCGCCCCTACCTCGGCTTCGGTTCCGGCGAGGCGCTGAACGAGGCGCCGCTGGGCGAAGGCTGGCCTGGGGTCGGCGAGCAGATCGAGCGCATGGAGGAGGCGCTGGAAATGATCCGGGCACTCTGGGAGGGCAAGAAACTGAGCGGCGAGGGCGACCACTTCGCCGCCGAGGGCGCCTTCATCCACAGCCTGCCCGAGGGGCGGCGCCCGCCGATCTACGTCTCGGCCTTCGGCCCGCAGGCGGCGGCCGTCGCCGGGCGCCAGGGCGATGGGATCTGGACCCTGGCCGATCCCGAAACGGTCCCGAAGATCCTCGACGCCTACCGCGGCGCCGCCGAGGACGCCGGCCGCGAGCCAGGCGAGATCGTCCTCCAGGCGGCCTTCTCCTGGGCGCAGGACGACGAGGCCGCGCTCGAGGGCGCAAGGGTCTGGAAGGGCGCCCAGCCGAAGGAGTTCTACAAAGAGGACTGGCACGACCCGAAGGCGATGTACGAGCACGGCGCCGAGCAGGTCTCCGACGACGACCTGCGCGAGGCGATGATCATCTCCTCGGATTCGGAGGAGCACGTCGAGCGGATCCGCGAGGTGGAAGCGATGGGCGCGACCACGGTGGCGCTGATGAACAACTCCGGCGCCGATCCCCTAGGCGCGATCGACCTCTACCGCCGCGAGGTCCTGCCGAAGCTAGGGGCCGCATGACCGACTACACGATCGTCAGGGCCGATGAGGCCGAGGACACCTACGAGGGCACCGATGTGCCGGGCGAGTTCCGCAGCCTCAAAGACGCCCTCAACGCCGAACAAATCGCAGTGACCCTGATCCGAATCCCACCCCACTCCGACTTCGAGCAAGGCAGCGGCCACCACCACGAGCACCTAGAGGAGATCTACATCCTCACCCGAGGCACCCTGACCATGCGCTTCGACGACCACCAAGAGCAAGTCCCCCAAGGCTCAGTAATCCGCGTCGCCCCCGGCACCACCCGCTCCCACCGAAACGAAGGCGACGACCCAGTCGAGCCCTGGGCCATCTCCCGCCGAACCGAAGAGCACGACTCAACCAAGGTCGAGGACTTCTGGGACCCCTCGGCTGAGGCTGCGCAGAGTCGGGGTTGAGGTGATTTACCTGGCGTCCACGAAGACGCTCGGCAGGTCTCAGTCTTCGTCGGGGTGGAAGCCTCCACCCCCGGGAAATCGCTGCCGATCGGAGACTCCGGTTGAAACCAACCGACTCCTAGGCCAGCTCTAACGGCCCACGGCCCCCACTGGTGAAGCTAGTCAGGCCGAGGTCGCTCGCACGCTCTGCCAGTAGGTACTCAACGGCAGTTCCCTGCCGATGACGAGCAAGGAGCCCGAGGTCATGCAAGCGACCGATTGCCCCAGCACGCATCGTGCTGGCGTATTTTCCAAGCTCCGGCATGCGCCGCACCATCTCTTCCTCGAGAGCAGTTCTAGAGTCGGTCGCCTCGATCAACTCTCCTATAAGCGCCATGAATCTGCGCTCCTCCGGAAGCTGCCGAGCCAAGATTTCGAGATAGAGCCGCGCTTCCTCTTCGGAGATCGTCTCGATCGATCCACCGCCTGAATCGAATATCGGATTGGACAGCGAGCTCCATCTGATGCCCGCTGGCGTCAGTTTCACCATGGCCTCATCTCCCCTGCGATCGATGGAAACAAGCCCGATCATCTCTGCGGCCCCAGGCGATCGAGTACTTCCTCTTCCCAAAAATTGATTCGCATATCGCCTGGAACTTGCCCGGTCGCGACCTGGGAAGCCAGTCGACCACAGCTCTCCTCGCCGCCGGCCCATCTCGTGATCCATCGCAAGTAACACGTCGCGAAGATCGGCAGCCTGAATCGAAGCGCGCTCGTGCCAAAGGGCTATAGGAACCTCGGAAACCTCTGCCTCCCCGAGAAGATGGCCAAGGATCCGAATCCCTGCCACCACCGGCAGCAGCCGGTTGACCTGTCCCCACAAGATGCTCATTGACCAAGAGGTGGGATCGGGGGGGTCTCCTGGTCTGATGGCTTGATCTGGGCTGAGCGCCTTCACCAAGCGAAATGCATCAGCCTCGTCGGCCTCGAAGCCCCCCGGTGAAAGCTTGTTGCCTGGATCCTTGAGTTGATCCTGATCAGAAGCCGCTAAGGATCCTGAAATGCCCTGCTCCTCGAGACGCAATTGGTTTTCAAGGGCGAGGTTAAGCAACTCGTCGAACGACTCATAGCGATCGGGGACGAGCGTCAACGCCCGACGCTGCAGCTCTGGTCGTATCTCGGATATCAGGAGCACAGGTGCAGTCTACTCTCTAAGAACTAGACAAACAAGAAGGGCAACTAAACCGCAGTCTATCTTTGCGGTATAGGCCACAACGCTTGACAATACGGTGCAATGGAGTAGCTTGAGGTTCCTTAAGAGGACCATCGATGAACCCCCCGCCCGCAAAAACTGCCTCTGGCCTCAAGGTCATCCCTGGGAAAAAGGGCCGTGAGCTTCTGCGTGCCGCCGAGCAGGCGGTTACGCCTGAAGAGCGCGACAAGGTCCAAGAAGGGCTCGAAAATATCGTCGGGGATCTGGAGTGGAGGGAGTTCGGCGGAGGAGGCCGAGTCGCTCATAGCGCTATTGGCGCAACCGGGGACGCTCTCCATCTCGCCGGGGAGCCCATCGTTAATCAAGGCGACGGTTTGATTGAGATGGAACGAGAGGTGGCACGACTGAGAGGCGACAGCTTTGAGCCACCCAATCCCCGGATAGCCGCTGCACGCTACTTCGGTCTCCCCGAGGGTGGGCTGATGGGTTGGAACTCCCGAAAAGGGAAGGCCCGGAAGCGCCTCGAGGAAATAGCCCTTCTCTCCAAGATCTTGGTGCACCAAGGATCGGGTAAAGGCGAGGCCACCTTGGTCTACCTCGATGAAGGGATTGGCCAGCACCCCGCAGCCTTCGAGGCGACGGTTCTTTCTCTTCAGCAGGGTCTCAAGGCAGAGGTCCCCTATCTAGCGGGTCAGTTTGGGCATGGCGCTGGACTGACGCTGAATTTCTCAAACGGAGGCCAGATACTCATCGGACGCCGGCATCCAGACCTTCGCGCTGATGACCAGGACGATCTAGTTGGACTAACGATCATTCGGAAGTACAAAGCTTCGGAAGTAGGGTCGGTCCACCCCGCTTATCTCTACGCGGTTGATAAGGAGACCGGGAAGCCCGTAGCGTTCGAATCATCTGCCCTCAGCGATCCTCGGTGGCACGGACTCCGCCGGATCTGCATTGACTACGAGCTCGGAGCCCCTGCGAACAAGGTTGGAGATCAGGCTAGCGGCGGATTGTACTACCACCTAGACAACCTTCTTCCCGCTCCGATCCTTCCCTATGCCCTCCGTGACGAACGAGGTTCCTCTCCGCAGTGGCGCTACATGCAGGGGATCGCAGCACGACTGACGGCGCGAGCCAAAGGGTGGGGCCGTGAAACGGGCAAGAATCCAATAAACGTCACGGGTCCCTTTAGGACGACCGTCGATGTGACTGCTTCGGCTGACGACGGGAACGACTACGGCACGGCTGAGGTGACCGCATGGGTAATCAAACAAGAGAATACTTATAAGGGCAATGAGCTCGTGGGCCCTGCCCGCGCTGCTGAAACGTGGTCCTTGACGGGACAGATGCACGATTCGGCAAGCCGAGATCACTTCGGCCAAAAACCGATCGAACTCGATGCTCTGAAGAACTATCTCAAGGTGAACGTCGAGTGCGACGGTCTCACTGTTGATGCAAAGTCAGAGATCTTCACCACCAGCCGCCAAGGTACCGCCGAACGTCGCGCAAAGGATGCTTTGCGGGATGCCATCGACAGCGTCCTCGCCGATAACCCACAGCTACGGGCCCTTGATCAGGAAATCAAGGAAGAGGCCTTGCGCCGAGCTACGGAAGGCGCGGATAAAGAGCTTGAGCGAGCTCTTTCTGATTTCCAGCATCTCTTCGAGCGCGAGGTCGATGTACGCGTAGGACGCAAGAAGCGGAAAGGCAAGAAGCAACGTAAAAAGGGCAAGAAACCTAACATCAAGCCCCTAGAGCCAATCTCCCCGCTACACACTGAGCCCACGTTCCTTCAATTTCGGAAGGTGGTAAAGAAGCGGCTTCGAATAGAACCCGGCGGAGTAGCCTCAATTCAGCTTGAGGCGGACGCAGTCGATGGGTATTTCCCAGAGCAAGAGGAGATCAAGTTCTCAACGGTTCCGGACCTGGGGTCTACCATCCGGATCTTCGCCCGAGAGCGCTTGACGGACGGTCGTTTGCGAGTCCACCTTCGCGCTACCGCTAGCGCCGCAAGCGGTAATGCAGTGCTGACCGCCACCTGTCTACCCATGTCTTCAAGTGGACCGCTAACCGACTCCATCGAGCTTGAGATCGCCGCCCCAGCTTCCGGCGGAGGCGGTGGCGCAACGCGTAAAGAGAAAAGAAGAGTCGCCCCACCGCATCGCGTACTTTGGAAGGAAGACACCAACGGACACAGTTGGGCGGATGCAGGGGTTGATAACTGGACCGAGGACACCGTAGGCGAGTTCAAAGATGGAGTAGCCCTTGTCAATGGTGACTTTGCGGCTTTTCGCGAACTACTCGACCAAGTAGGTGTTGACCAGCGACAGGCGATTATTCGGCTGTACGTTCCACCAGTGGTCATGAGTCTTGTAAGTATCGACAAGAGTGAGAAGGAACCACCGACGGACGATCAAACTGGAACCTCGGTACCACTGCACTCCGCTTACAAAGAAGCGGCACTCCGGAGCGTGGCGCTCGGATCGGTATTCACCATAAGACGCTTGAAAAAGCTTGGCTTTGGTGTTGGGGAGTCAGACGAGGATTAAGCCGCTGCTGCTTCTCGCTCGTTCTGCAGGAAACGTCCCTTGGAGCCCTCGATGTACTCATGCTTGAGCTCTACACTGATCCACTGCCGCTCCAAGTCCTCGGCCGCAGCGCCGGTCGTGTTCGAACCCCCGAATGGATCAATGACAAGATCATTCTTATCCGTTAAAAACTTAATGAAGAACTCCGCAAGTTCTGGCGCCATCCGTGCCGGATGAAGTTTGAGTCCTTTATCATTGCAATAGGCGCGATAAGGATCAGTGGAGATCGTGTTGCTAACTTTGAGTACGTTCGGTGGAATCGCCCCTCCATGATCAGTTAGGAAAGACCTCTCGCCGATTTTGTGCTCTGAAGGGCGCCGACCGGCGTTGTAGTCCTGTCGCTCAAGCAGCTTCTTCATCGACGGGCTATAGGGGATGAGAACTTTTCGGTTACTGGCCTTGGGTCGCGTGGTTCGACTCATCCACCAGACGTTGGTGTATGCGTCCTTCACCCGAATGCGGTCTACGTTGACCCACTGCGCAGGAGACGGAAGCCGAGCCGGGTTATACGCCACAAATTGTTGACAGAGATGGAAGCCTCCTTCTTTCAGGATTTTCAGGAGAGCTTCAAGCGCAAGGGTTGACATCACCGGCTCTCCCGGGACCCAAGCATTGCCCAGCTCGACGACCAGGGAGCCGTCTTCGGTTAGTAGATCGCCCAGAGGACGCGCGAGATTCGCAAGCCACTCCAGGTAGTCGGTTCCCATCTTGTTTCCATACTTCTTCTTCCTGTTCAAGGGAAACGGGGGAGACGTGAAGATGAGCTGAGCCTCTCCGCGCAATCCATGCCCAAGGGAAGATTGAAGAAATTGCTCGATCGAGCCGTGATACATAGCGCCGCCCTCGGTCTCGTAAACGAGCTGGATGCTTTTGGGCTCTTTCTTGATCGCAGGCATGGGAGTTGATGGACTGCTGGCAGGGGCGACTTTACTTGCGAGTTCGGACCTCGCTCCTGCCATTGCGACCCCCACGCCGACTGGGGCTGGTCGAGGTGTTAGCTCTTGCCGCGAGGAATGGCAAAGGGCCTGCGGCGGGCGCAAAATATGACGTCGCCCATCCCACCGCCGTTTGCAGCAACTTCAAGAGGGGTGGCTGACGGGATTCGAACCCGCGACCGCCGCGACCACAACGCGGAGCTCTACCAGCTGAGCTACAGCCACCTCGCTGGCTTCAAATCTAGCGAGTCCGTGAAAACCGGCGTATATCGCGGTTTTCACGGTCTCGGTGATTCAGGCGATGCTCGGGGCCCTCAGGAGCGGGAGCGGATGACGACCCGGGCCCCGTGCCGCGGGATCATCGTCACGTTGCGGTGGAGGGCGCGCTCGGGGTCGGGGTCGGCGGCGGTGAGGTCGAGGCGGCGGGCCATCGCCTCGAGGACGACGCGTTGCTCGGCCATTGCCAGGGCCGCGCCGAGGCAGCGGCGGATGCCGCCGCCGAAGGGGAGCCACTCGTAGGTGCCGGGCTTGCGGTCGAGCCAGCGCTCGGGGCGGAAGGCGAAGGGCTCGGGGTAGAGGTCCTCACGATGGTGAAGGAGGAGGATGCTGATCAGGACCGGGGTGTCGGCCGGCACCGCGTAGTCGCCGAGGCGCCAGGGCAGCTTGACCCGGCGGCCGACGATCGGCACCACCGGCCGCGAGCGCATCGTCTCGGTGATCGTCGCCTCGACCGCCTCCTCCGCCCCGTCGCCGGAGCGGACCGCCTCGACCAGCCGCTCGTGGGCATCCGGGGTGCGGACCAGGCGCTCCCAGGCCCAGGCCAGCGAGTTGGCGGTCGTCTCGTGGCCGGCCAGCACCAGGGTCAGCAGCTCGTCGCGGATTTCGCCGTCGGTCAGCGCCTCGCCGTCCTCGCCGCGCGCCTGCAGCAGCAGCGAGAGGATGTCGTGGCGCTCGCCCAGGTCCTCGCCCCGCCGCGTCGCGATCACCGCGTCCATGCGGCGGTCGATCAACGCCCGCCCGAGCCGGGTAATCCCGACCGGTTCCTCGCGGCGGACGTTCATCAGCTCGGCGACCTGAGCGATCGGCTTGGTCGAGAGGTTGACCAGCCCCTTGATCGTCGAGCGCAGCCGCCCCTCGCTGCTCCGCGGCGCCGGCTTGCCGTCGATCCCGAAGATGCCGGCCATGATCACGTCGAGCGTGATCGCCTGCATCCGCGGCGCCAGCGCAAAGGGCCGGCCGAGCGGCCAGCTGTCGATCTCCCGTTCGGCGGCGGCGGCGATCGCGGCCGTGTAGTGCTCGATCGCCTCGCCGTGGAACGGCGGCAGCAGCAGTTTGCGCTGGCGCATGTGGCGCTCCCCGAGCGAGGTCAGGACCGAGTCCGGCCCGACGATCGGCCGCAGCGGCGACTCGGCCGCCAGCGAGGGCGTCTCCTCCGGCTTCGCGGTGAAGAGCGAGCGCACGTCCTCGGGGAGACTGGTCACCGCCAACGGCTGCGGTTCGGGCGTGCGCATGGCGAAGACGTCGCCCAGCCGCCGCCGGGCCCCGAAGACGAACTCGATCTGGCGCTGGTTGAAGCGCAGCAGCTGGGGCAGGCCGCCCATCTGCACGAGCGGCGGTGCCGGCAGCCCGGCGGCGTCCTCCGGGTCGAGGGGGCCGCTCCGGAGCGTCTCGGTCTCTGCGACTCCCACAGCGTCGGCCCTAGGCGGCAACCTCAACCGCCGCGCCGGACTGCGGCGCCGCCTGCGCCGGCCCGCGCGAGAAGTCGATCTCGTCGTCGATCGGGCCGTGCTTGAAGAGGCGGATGTCCCGCGCGTAGTTCTGGTGCAGGCGCCAGGGCTGGCGGTCGCCCTGCATCGGCAACTGGTCGAGCGAGCGCAGGACGTAGCCGGACTTGAGGTCGATGAAGGGTTCACGAGGAACCGAGGGGCCGGGCTCGCGCGGGGTGGCGACGCGGTAGCCGTGCGCGTCCATGTGGTTGAGCAGGCGGCACATGTACTGGGAGACGAGGTCGCACTTGAGGGTGAAGGAGGCGTTGGTGTAGCCGAGGGCGAGCGCCAGGTTGGGGACGCCGCCGAACATCGCGCCCTTGTAGCCGATCAGGTCCGAGAAGCTCTTCTTCTCGCCGTCGACGGAGACCTCGATCCCGCCCAGCACCAGCAGGTTGAGCCCGGTGGCGGTAACGATGATGTCGGCCTCGAGCTCGCGCCCGGAAGTCAGCTTCAGCCCCTTCTCGGTGAAGGTCTCGATCGTGTCGGTGACGACGTCGGCGCGACCCGAGCGCAGCGTCGTGAAGAGGTCGCCGCCGGGGACGAGGCAAACACGCTCGTCCCAGGGGTTGTAGCGCGGTTCGAAGTCGCGGTCGACGTCGTAGCCGACCGGCAGCTGGCGCTCGACCCCGCGCCGGATCAGCTTGCGGGTGAAGCGCGGCGCCCGGCGCGAGAGCTGGTAGAAGGCCATCTGGGTGAGGACGTTCTTCCAGCGGACGACCGCGTAGCGGGCCTTGTCGGGCAGCACCCGGCGCAGCGCCTTGGCGATCGGGTCCTGGCCGGGCAGGGTGACGACGTAACCGGGCGAGCGCTGCAGCATCGTGATGTGCTCGGTCTCGGGGGCCATCGCCGGGATCAGCGTCACCGCGGTGGCGCCGCTGCCGATCACGACGACGCGCTTGCCGCGGTAGTCGAGGTCCTCGGGCCAGTGCTGCGGGTGGACGATCTGCCCCTGGAAGCGCTCGGCGCCCGGGAACTCCGGCGTGAAGCCCTCGTCGTAGCGGTAGTAGCCGGTGCAGCCGTAGAAGAAGTTGCAGGTGAGCTCGACCGTCTCGCCGCCGTGCTCGGCGCGCACGGTCCACAGCGCCTCCTCGCTCGACCACTCGGCGGAGAGGACCTTGTGGCCGAAGCGGATGTGGTCCTCGACCCGGTACTCGTGCGCGGTCTCCTTGATGTAGTTGCGGATTTTCTCGCCGGCGGCGATCGAGTCTTCGTCGGTCCAGGGCTTGAACGAGTAGCCGAGGGTGTACATGTCGGAGTCGGAGCGGATGCCGGGATAGCGGAAGAGGTCCCAGGTGCCGCCGATCGCCTCGCGCGACTCGAGGATCGCGTAGCTCTTGCCGGGGCAGTTGCGCTGCAGATGGGCGCCGGCGCCGATGCCGGAGAGGCCGGCGCCGATGATCAGGACGTCGACGTGCTCGCGGGGCATGGAATCCTCCTGGGTCTGGCTCACGGGCCAACTGTATCAACACAGTGTCGAGAGCGTCAACTACTTGTCGAAACTCTCGACGCTGTGTATCGTGAAGCGCATGGCCACCGCCGCCAAAGCCACCCCAGCCGCCAACGGACGCGGCCGCCGCGCCACCCGCGCCAGCGGCGACGACCGTGAGCGGGCGATCCTGGAGACGGCCGAGAAGCTGCTGGAGGAGCGGCCGCTGAGCGAGATCTCGGTCGACGACCTCGCCAAGGGCGCCGGCATCTCCCGCCCCACCTTCTACTTCTACTTCCCCTCCAGGGATGCGGTGGTGCTGACGATCATCGACCGTCTCGTCGCTGCCGCTGCCAACAGCCGCGAGGAGGCGCTGAAGATGCTGGCCGAAGGCGAGCCGCGCGCCGGCCTGCGCCAGGCCCTCGAGGATCTCTACGGCGCCTTCCGCTCCCGCCGCGCCGTCTCCCTCGCCGCCTCCGAACTGCGGATGACCAACCCCGAGGCCCGCGAGCTCTGGTCGCAGGTGATGGAGGGCTGGGTCGCCGACACCACCGCCGTGATCGAGGCCGAGCGCGCCCGCGGCGCCGCCCCTCCCGGCCAACCCGCCCACGACCTCGCGATCGCCCTCGTGCAGATGAACGAGCGCGTCCAGTACGCGACCTTCGCCGACGAGTCCCCCTCGCTGGAGGAGGACCGAGTCCTCGACGTCCTCGTCGACATCTGGCTGCGGGCCATCTACGGCACCGCCGAGCCCACCTAAACGCTCGAATCTTTGGTTAGCTTCTTTTATGCAATTGCGAGGGAGCAGCCTCCTGCGCCGTTACGGGGGACCGTCGATAGCTCTCGCGCTCTTGGTGGCCCTACTGTGCGGATGCGGAAGCTCAGGCAACGCAACCGCAGCGAAAACCAGCACCACCACTGCCGCGAACGCGACCACCACGCAAACCCCGCCGGTACCCCCAGCCGAAAAGAAGGTTCTTGGGTACGTGAAGCGCCGGTTTGGAAGCGCGGATTGGTACCCGCTGATCGCGGACGTCACCTTGAGTGGCCACTCCGCCACTGTCTCAACCGGATTGACCAACCACCAAAGGGCGGATTGGAACCAGAAGCAAGCTGAAGCAATGTGCAGAGCCTTCCTCGGCTCTCCACTAGTGCAGACCGCCGAAGTGTTTTACGACGACACGGTGGGTGGTAGCACTGCGTACTGCAGCTCCAGCTAGCCAGGGCCTCGCCTAGACCCGCGGGGCGACCTCCCGGCCCATCAGGGCGACCGCGTCGAGGTCGCGGTGGAGCAGGTGCTGGCCCATGATCCGAGTCAGGCCCGCCGCCTCCAGCTCGCGCAGCTGCTCAACTGCCTCGTCGAGGGTGCCGAGGATCGTGCTCTCCTTCAGGCCCGCGATGAACGCCTCGCCATCGTCGCCTTGGCCTTTCCATTGCGAGAGACGCGAGGCGCGGTCGACCAGTTCGTCGCGGTCGGCGCCGACCAGCCAGCCGGTCATCATCGAGAGCGGCAGCGTTGCCGGGTCGCGCCCCTCCTTTTCGCAAGCCTCGTCGAGCCGCCGCCGCAGGTCGGCGATCTCCTCGGCGGTCGACATCACCGTGTTGTACTCGTCGGCATAGCGAGCGCCGAGCCGCAGGGTCCGCGGCCCGCCTTTGGCGCCGAGGATCAGCGGCAGTGGCTGCTGGACCGGCTTCGGCAGCGCGTCAAGTTCGTGCGCCGAGTAGTGCTTGCCCTCAAAGCTGAACGGCCCCTCACCCCAGTGGCCACGGACGATCTGCATCTGCTCCTCGAGCGCGTCCATCCGCGGCCCGATCGGCGGCAGCTCGAAGCCGTAGAGCTCGTGCTCACGCTCCCACCAGCCGGCGCCGATCCCGACTTCGACCCGGCCGCCGGAGACGTGGTCGGCGGTCACCGCCAGCTTCGCCAGCACGGCGGGATGGCGGAAGGTCGCCGGCGAGACCATCGTCCCCAGTCGTAGCTTCTTAGTTACGGCGCCGAGCGCCGCGATCGTCCCCCAGGCGTCGAGCGAGCCGCGCTCGCGCCGGTCGTCGACCGAGAGGTAGTGGTCGGAGCGGAACATCGTCCCCACCCCGTGCTCTTCGCACGCCCCGGCCAGCGCCAGCCAGTCCTCCCAGGTCACGTCCTCCTGGCCCTCGATCATCAGGCAGATCTCCATCGACCCTCCTCGTTTTGGTTGCTCAGGTCAGGGGTACCCAGACGAAGCGGCACCGACCCGGATCTCAGCGGCTTTTTACCGAGCCCAGCTCGGTTCCCGCTTGGGTGAGAAGACCAACCGCGAAAGCGGAGCGGCGTCCGGGTCGGTGCTGGTTCTTCGTCCAAGCCCATCGAGGCCCTCTGGTCACCGCGCTAGGGTGCCCGGATGGCAAGGGCTGACGGTGCGTGAGGGACCGCCTCGATGACGACTCCGAAGTTGTCCTCGCCATGGCGAGGACAAGTGCGGAAGGGGTGGCTGGCAGGTGCGGTTGGCGCGTTTGCAGCACTCCTCGTCGGCGTGGTCCCGTCGGGATCCGCCGGCGCAGTCGGTCCCTACCCCGCCCTCTCCCCCTGCTCGGTCTTCCCCGACCCGCCCGCCTCGCTCTCGCCCCGCGCGCCGGCGCTGCCCACCGAGGCCGCCTGGAACCAGGACGTCTCGAAGGCGCCGCGGGACCCGCACTCGGGCGCCTACATCGCCTACATCGACTCCCACGGCGGCGACCACCTGCACCCGGACTTCGGCTCGCCCCGCGCCTACGGCTTCCCCTACTCGGTCGTCGGCGCCGGGCAGCGCCAGCTGCCCGTCCACTACACCGCATACGGCGACGAGAGCGACCCGGGGCCGTTCCCGGTTCCGGCGAAGGCGCCAGTAGAGGGCGGCAACGGCAGCGACGGCGACCGCCACGTGCTCGTCGTCGACCGCTCGGCCTGCAAGCTCTACGAGCTCTACCGAGCCTTCTACGTCGCCAAGCCCCACCCGCACTGGAACGCCGACTCGGGGACCGAATGGGACCTGCGCTCGGCCGCCCGCCGGCCCGAGGGCTGGACCTCGGCCGACGCCGCCGGCCTGCCGATCTTCCCCGGCCTCGTCCGCTACGACGAGGTCGCCTCCGGCCACCTCGACCACGCGATCCGCGTCACCTTCGACAGCACCCGCGACGCCTGGGTCCACCCCGCCTCCCACTGCGCCGGCGACACCTCCGACCCCAGCGCGCCGCCGATGGGCCTGCGCCTGCGCCTCAAGGCGAGCTACGGCCTCGGCCGCTTCAGCGGCCCGGCCAAGACGATCGCCGAAGCGATGAAGAGCTACGGCCTGATCGTCGCCGACAACGGCTCCAACTGGTTCTTCTCCGGCAGCAGCGACCGCCGCTGGGACGACGAGAACCTGAACCAGCTGAAGCGGATCCCCGGCAGTGCCTTCGAGGTCGTGAAGAGCGTCGCCGGCGTCCATTCCTGCTGATTTCCCCGCATTCCTCCTGATTTGCGGCCATTGGATTGGGTACCTGAATCATTGGGACCCCCTGAGGAGAGAGGAAAAATGGCTCAGACCCAAACGAAATCGAAAAAAGGATCCGCGCCGAAAAGCGCGAGATCGGCAGCGAAATCGAAATCACCTAAATCGAAATCGCAGTCGAAACCGAAAGCGGCGAAAAAAGCTGCGAAACCGAAAAGCGCGAGCAAAAGTGTCAGCTCGAAATCGCACAGCTCGAACGGAGCCAGCGCCAGCAACGGCGCCGGCCCGATGAGGACTGTCGGCAAAGTCGCGAGCAAAGCGAAAGTGCCGCTGGTCGCCGGCGGGGCCGCGCTGGTCGGCGCCGCTGGAGGGATGGCCCTGGCGAGCACTAAGCAGGCCCGCAAGAGCGGCGTCGCCAAGGCGCTGACCCGCCGCCCGAAGATCAAGGTCAAGTCGGGCGACGTAGCGAAGGCAGCCCAAGAGGTAGGGAACTTCGGCGCGCAGGTAGGCGAACTCGCCACCGAGCTTCAGCGCGCCCGAGAGTCGGCAGACGGCAAAAAGCACCGATCGCCGATAGAGGTCGTTCTACAGGGACTCACCGCGAGGCGCTAGCGCCGGGCAGGCCCTGAGGGCATTGGCTGCGACCGCGCGTAGGAGACGCGCGGTCGCAGGCCTCACTCGCCTTCGTCGTCGTCGGCCGGGTGGACGATCCGCTGTGCAACCGACCAGTTGACCTTGACGTCGCGATAGGTGACGCCCTCCTCCGGCTCCTCGGCGATGTTCTCCCGCTCGACCTCGGCATCGGTTTCGTGATCGGGTTCGCCGTAATAGGTAACCCGCCTCTTCTCCGGCACCTTGCCGAAGGTCACCTCCTTCGCCTTCACCAAGGTAAAGAAGTCGAGGTCGGGGCGACCCTTCACTTGGCCGCCGCCTTCTCAACATCGTGGACGGTGACGCGGCCTTCGGCGCCCGTGCCCTCGACCTCGTCGATGTCGACGCCGGCCTCCCCGGCCTTGCGCAGCGCCGCCGCGGTGGCGTTGTGCTTCATCGCTCGCTTCTGACGGCGCTTTTCGCCTAGCTCCATCGCTTTGTGAGTGGCCGCGAGGCCGAGGTCTTTCGCCTCGTCGCTGGCCGCAGCGCCGATTTCTTTGGCGACGATCTTGGCGATCTGTTTGACGATCTGGCCGCCGCCGACCCCTTCGCCGCCGTTACCCCCGTTGCCTTCGCCGCCATTGCCGCCACCGCCAGCGCCAGCCAATGCGCCCAGCGCCCCGGCACCCTGGCCGAGCCCGCCAACCGCTTGGCCCGCGCCTTCGCCCAGACCACCGACCGCCTGCCCAGCTCCTTCGCCGACCTCGCCGACGGCTTTGCCGGCTCCGCCGCCGACGTCTTTGACCGCGCCCTCGGCGCCCTCGCCGACGTCTTCGACCGCGCTGCCGGCGCCTTCGCCGATCTGCCCGACTGCTTTGTTCGCCCCTTCGCCGACTTCGCCCACCGCTTTGCCGGCACCTTTGCCAACCGGTTCCAGCGTGTGCGCGATGCCTTTCAGCACGTCCGGGTTGCGGTCGAGCGTGGTCAGGACCCGGTCGATGATCGCGGTGACGTGGTCGAGCCGCGCCCGCAGCAGCGCCTGCGCTTCGACCCCCTTGATGTCAAGTTCGACTTTCCCCAGCTCGACATGGACGCCGACGCTCAGCTTGACCAGGTCGAGCACCTCGGCGTGCAGGGAGACCCGCGCCTCTAGGTCGTCGAGCTCGAAGTGGATCTCGTCGACCTTGACGACCGGGATGTCGACGACGACGTCGGGCTCGTCGGTATCGCTGATTTCGCCCGGGTCGATGAGCGTGTAGTCCTCGTACATCTGCTCTGGCACGGTCTTGTCAGAGCCCTGATTCCGCTTCTTCGGGGTCGGGCTTTTGTTGCGCCCGCTGCCGTTCGATTTCGACCGTTTGCGGTCGCTTTTCGGTTTGGTCTGCTGCGCCATCTCCTCCCACCTCTCCGACTGGTGTCGATTCCTCTTCCTAAAGGAAAAAGTTCCCGATGCAAGGGAGGGCAAACGCCAGGGAGCGCCGATTCAGTGACTGCGGCGGAAGACCAGGCGCCAGGCGCGGCCGAACACCGCGAGCACGGCGAACGCCACCGCGAAGCCGATCGCTCCCAGCAGGAGCAGGAAGAGAATGAAGGCGACGATCGCGAAGGGAATCAGAAGTAATTTCACGCGCTCCGTAGTCTTTCAATGACGATGGGAGTGACGGCAGCACTGGCGACCGTCCTGATCGCCTTCGGCCACGTGGGCATGGGGGTCAGCGGCAGCGATCAGAAGCTCGAGGCGATCAGCGACAGCCTCGCGCTGATGACCGCCCGCCACCAGATTGCCACCGAGGCCCCGGCGGCAAGGGCGCAGCCGACCGCGGCGCCGAGCACCCCGACCGCGGCGGAAATCGCCGCCGACCCCTCGAAGCTGCCCCCCGCCTCGGCCGGCAGCAACGGCACCAGCGTGCCCCACGCCTCCAGCCTCAGCCGCGACGCGATCTTCGCCCACCGTCGCGCCGGCGACCCGGGCTCCAACGCGCTCCTGCTCACCGGCGTCGCCCTCGCCCCACCCGACGCGCCGGAAGCCGTCAAGGGCGCGATCAACGCCGCCAACATGATCATCGGCCGCCCCTATATATGGGGCGGCGGCCACGCCTCCTTCTACTCGCGCGGCTACGACTGCTCCGGCTCGGTCAGCTTCGCCCTCTTCGGCGGCGGCCTCATCCCTCGCCCCCTCACCTCCGGCGAGCTGGAGGGCTGGGGCGCGCCCGGCCCCGGCAAGTGGATCACCGTCTACGCCAACGCCGGCCACACCTTCGCCGAGATCGCCGGCCTGCGCTGGGACACCGTCGGCGACGAGCAGGGGACCGGCCCCCGCTGGCACCTCGCCACCACCGACACCTCCGGCTTCGTCGTCCGGCACCCCCCGGGGCTCTAAACGCTCAGGTTCCAATTTCGTTCAAATTGCGGGCTTTTTAAACACACTGTCCAGTTCGTGGATTACGATCAACGCCTCGGCAGTAATCAGCCCCCCATAAGAGAGCGAGTGATGTCAACCAAGACCGGGAGTCGTAAAGCCGCCGAAAATCGGATCAAAGCGATGAGCCATCCGCTGCGGGCGTCGATCCTGCGCATCCTGGCTGACCGCACGGCGAGCCCCGCCGAAATGGCCCGCGAGCTCGACGAAGAGCTCTCCAACGTCAGCTACCACACCAAACAGCTGGTCGAGTTCGAATGCGCCGAGCTGGTCAGCACGCGACCGGTGCGGGGCGCGCTCGAGCACTTCTACCGGGCGACCGAGCGCCACCTGATCGACACTGAGGAGTGGGACGAGCTCGACCCGGTGGTGACCGAGGACCTCCTATGCGAAGTCCAGCAGAAGATGCTGGACGACTTCGTCGCCTCGATGCGGGCGAACCTGCTCGGCGCCGACAAGAACTTCCACCTCACCCGCTCCCCGCTCGTACTCGACGCCGAGGGGCTGCAGGAAGCGCTGGAGGAGCACGAACGGGCGCGCCTGGAGCTGGAGGAGATCGCGGCCCGCAGCGCCGCCCGCCTGGTCGAGGGCGGCGAGGAGGGCGTCAACGTGACCAGCACGCAGGCCTGCTTCAAGATGCCCCCATCGAAAGCTCCCTAAAGCCGCAGACTCAGAGGACCAGCTCGAGCGTGCCGCGGACCAGCAGCAGGATGCCGATCACGATCGCCACCCTGGCCCCGGCGATCCGGCCTCGTTCGCTCAACCAGCGGCGAAAGCCGTCGACCGCCCGCTGGGTGCGCTCGGGTGAGATCGCGTAGCCGATCAGCGGCGCCTCCAGGAAGGCTGCCTGGATCAAGCAGAAGAGGACGACGAGCAGCACCGTCGCACCCGCACCGGGATCGAGGTGGACCAGCCGGTTGAGCGCGACCAGGTAGGAGGCGCCCGGAAAGCTGAGCACGGCCCCGACGGCAAAGGCGACCTTCGGTGAGCCGCGACCGAGCATCCGCTGCGGCCACGATTCCTTTTCGGATTCCTGCTTTTTCCGCCGCCGCTCCTCGCCGACGCCGCTGCGCAGCACCAAGCCGATGATCAAGGCGATCGCCCCGAAGACCAGGTCCTCACCCGGCGTCAGCGTGCTCTGGGCGAGTTCGACCCCACCGCTCCCGTGGAAGGAAAAGGCGATCAGCAACCCAGCCGCGATGCTGGTCAGGTAGCTGCCCAGCAGGTAGCCGAGCATCAGCCGCTTCGTCTCCGGCAGCAGCATCATCACCGTCACCGCCGCCAGCAACGTCGGGTTCAGCATCGCCGTGAGCGACAGCCCTATGAAGCTCACCAAGTCGCCCACGGCGACCTGTTTACACCCTCACCCGGTCATTCCTGCCGTCATGCGGCGAACCGGTACCCCACGCCCGGATCGGTGCGTATGAAGACGTGCTCGCCCGGGGGCTCGATCTTGCGGCGGAGGTTGGCGACGTGGGCGCGGAGGACCTGCAGGTCATCTTCGTACTCGACCCCCCAAACCTCGACCAGGAGGGAGCGGTGAGTCATCAGGCGGCCGCGGTTGCGGACGAGGACGCGCAGCAGCTCGAACTCGGTCGGGGTGAGGTGGACCTCCTCGCCCTCGCGGCGAACAACCCGGGCGGCGAGGTCGATCTCCAGCCCCTCGATCGCGATCGCTGGCTCCTCTGCCTCCGGCCGCGCCCGCCGCAGCGCCGCTTCCAGCCGCGCCACCAGCTCGCGCGGGCCGAACGGCTTGGTCACGTAATCGTCCGCCCCCGCCGCCAGCGCCTCGACCTTGCGGTCCTCCTCTCCGACCGCCGAGAGGACGACGATCGGCATCTCGCTCCACTCGCGGATCCGCCGCGTCACCTCGACCCCGTCGACGTCGGGCAGCATCAGGTCGAGGATCGCCGCCTGCGGCGGGCGGACCGCGACAAGGTCGAGCGCCTCCTCCCCGGTGCGCGCCGGCACCGCCTCGAAGCCGGCGTCGCGGAGGATGACGCGGAGCGCGCGGACGATCTGCGGCTCGTCGTCGCAGACGAGGATGCGGCGTTGCTCGCTCACGCCCCTCCCCCGTCCAGGGGAAACGAGACGACGAAGGTGCTGCCCTGCCCCGGCACCGACTCGACCGCGAGCTCGCCGCCGTTGGCCTCGATGAACCCCCTGGCGATCGCCAGCCCGAGGCCGAAGCCCCGGTTGCCGCTCTCGCGCCGGTAGAAGGGCTCGAAGATCCGCGCCCGCTCCTGCTCGGGGATGCCGGGCCCCTGGTCGACCACGCGCACGACCAGCCGCCCGCCGGTTTCCCGCGAGCGCACCAGCACCGGCCGGCCGCCGCCGTGGCGCACCCCGTTCTCGAGCAGGTTGGCGAAGGCGCGCTCCAGCTGGACCGGGTCGGCGACCAGCGCCGGCACGTCGGGATCGACCCCGAGCCTGACCTCGCTGCCGTCGCTGCCGATCGATTCCCGCGCCGCCTCCAGCACTCCGGCGAGATCGATCGGCTCGCGCCGCGGCTCGGCCGACCCCGACTCCAAGCGCGAGACGTCGAGCAGGTTCTCGACCAGGCGCGAGAGGCGCTGACCTTCCTGCACCACCGCCTCGCTCAGCTCGTGGCGCTCCTGCTCGGTCAGGGTCGGCGAGTCCAGCGCGGTCCCGGCGGCGATGATCGAGGTCAGCGGCGTCCGCAGGTCGTGCGAGACCGAGCGCAGGAGCGCGGTCTTCAGTTCGTCGCTGCGCCGCAGGGCCCCCGCCTCGATCGCCTCCGCCTCCATCCGGTCGCGCTCGGCGGAGAGCTCCCGCAGCTCCGCCAGCACGACGTCGGTCTCCTGTCGCCGCCGCTCCGCCTCGGCGGCCCGGGCGCGCGCCATCTCGGCCACGGCGCTGCCGATGATCGCGACGATGACGAAGGTGACGAGGGCGACCGCGTCACGATCGGCGGCGACGTCGAAGCGGCCCGTCGGCGGGATGTGGAACCAGTTGAAAGCGAGCGCGCTCACCACCGCCGCCAGCAGTCCGATCCGCCAGCCCCAGAGGGTCGAGATGAAGAGCACGCCGGGGATGTAGACGACACCGAGCGAGACGGCCGGTGCCACGTCCTTAAGCGGGTAGATCAGCAACGTGGCCACCGCCACTGCGACCGCGGTCGCTAGAACTCCCCACCACCACGAAGGGGTCTCAGAGCTGAAGCGGAAGCTGAGAATGCGGCGCAAGACCTGCCAGCGTAAAGATCCAGTCTGGACGACCGATTCAAAATAGACCGAATGAGCCCGCCCTCACATCCGCAAATCGAACTCCGGTGCCCTTCGGCGCCCGCTGCCGTGACCGCGCTGCGGCGCAAAGCGGCCGCCTTCGCGGCCGAGCAGGGAGCGGACAAGGCCCTCGTCTCCGACGTCAACCTCGCAGTCTCCGAGGCGGCGACGAACGCCGTCAAGTACGGCGACGAGTCGAATCAGAGCAGCGTCGGCCTCCTGGCACAACTCAGCGACGGCTGGCTCGAGTTCAGCGTCACCGACGAGGGCGAGCGCTTCGGCAAAGGCTCCCCCGACGGCCTCGGCCTCGGCCTGGCGATCATCGCCCGCCTCTGCGACGACCTGAAGATCATTCAGGAAGGCGCCGGCACCACGGTGCTGATGCGCTTCGCGCTGCGCTGAGGTCGCCCCGAGGGCGCCCCCGTCAGCGTGGGTGAGCGTTGAAACCGACGACCTTGCGAGTGCATCCCGGCAGGCCGGTCGTTTCGAGGCTGATGATCTTGCCCTTCACCCGGTCCGGCGCCACAAAGGTGCCTTCGAATTCGAGCCTGTTGGGCACGAGCGCGCCACCGAAGTGACCCGCTTCGTCGATTTCCAACCGTGATTCCGGCAGATGCACACTCTGCTTGCCGCAGATCACCTCGCGAAAGGTCAGCCGAACGTTGACCACCGCACCTTCGCTGACACCGAAGTAGACGAAGTACCCCTGCTTCGTCTTCCCCTTCCAGCCGCCTTCGACCGCTTCGGTGCCCGCGGCGCTCGCGAGGCCCAGCCCCACGGTGAGAATGAGCGCACAAAGAATCATCACGACCCACCCAGAACGAAGTCCCTTACCCATAGAGACGACCCTACGCCCGCACGCCCCACGTTACAAGCGAGGGCCGGCGACCTCACCGCGACCGAGATGCTCACAGTGCTCGAGGTCAGCCGATCTTTTCTGCCAGCTCGACGATGATCCCCTCAGGGCCGCGGGCGTAACAGAGCCAGTAGCTGTCCTCGTAGCGCACCAGCTCGCCGACGAGCTCGGTGCCGCGGGCTTTCAGGCCGGCGATGACGGCGTGGATGTCGTCGACGAGAAAGGCGAGGTGGCGGAGGCCTGGAGTGTTCGCGGGCGCGTCCGGATCGCCGTCCAGGATCGGCGGCGAGTGAAACTTCACCAGCTCGATTTCGCCGTGCCCGTCCGGAGCCCGCAGCATCGCGAACTCCACCTTGACCCCCCTCGAGCGCCACGATGCGCTCCACCCAACTGCCCTCGACCTGGCCATTGCCCCGCGGCTCGAGTCCGAGCTCGACGAAGAATTCGATCGCGGCCGCGAGATCGTCGACCACGATCCCAACGTGTTCCATCCGCTGGATCGCCATGCGCTCGATGGTAGGGAAGCCGGCTTCACGGTTCGGTGGCGCCGGACACCGAACGCGAGATAGCGGAGCGCGAAACCCTCGCAGGAACAATTGCCCTGCCAGCGCAAGCGGGACTGACGCACCGAGTCAGGCACCTACAACGATGGAGCCGACGCGCGCGATGCGCTCGAAGTGGTCGTCACAGGTCAGAACGGTGGTACCGTTGCGAGCCGCAGTGGCAGCGATCCAGATGTCGTTGGTGGGGAGCGGCGTTCCCGCCTTCCGCAGCTCGGCAACTATGCCTGCATAGTGGCGGCTCGTCTCGGAGTCGACCGGCAGCACCTGGACCACAGGGTTATCGAGAAACGCGTCCAGCTCCGTTTCGTTGCGCCGGCGTCGGCCACCAAGCAGGAAGCCGGTGCGTAGCTCACCCAGGGCCACCGTCGGCACGCCCACCAGCTCAGCCTGGTCCAAGAGCGCCGCCACTTCCTCATTCCCCCGCCGGAAGTTGCTGTAGGCGGAGGTGTCCAAACAGTAAGCGCTCAACTCCAGTGTTCCTCGTCAACCACCTCGAACTGGGCGGTCGCCCGCTCGAAACTGCGGAAGTCGTCCTCACTCCATCCTCCGGCAAGACGACCCAGTCCATTCGAGCGCACGCCCTCCGCGCCGAGTCCCTGCCCGAGAAGGTCGATGACCGTCTGGTTAAGCGACTTGCCCCTACGACGCTTCTCGTGCTCTAGAGCCTCAGCCAAGCTGGGCGGCAAATTTCTAATCGTCAGCGCCTTGATGGTTCATCATCCCCTTTGCATGCAGCAGATGCTTTCATTCGATGCATCACTTTACTGCATTTGCGAGCTCCAATGGCTCGAGGCGGACGTTGCTGCCGAGGTTCAGCTGATCCGCTGAAAAACTCGCTTGCCTCGCGGCGGAGGGTCCTCTTGCGGCAAAGCGCAGCGGCGACCTCTGGGTCCCTCGGGCTATGACTGACCATGTGGTCGTCACGACTGGATCACTTCCTAAGCTTCAACCCGTGCGCCTACTGCTTCATGCTGCGCTCGATTCCTTCGCCATAGTTGGCGGCGTTATCGCCGTCACCAGCGGACTATTGGCCGGCGTGGCTTTGATGCTGAGGCGCGACGTGAGCGGTGCCGTCGATATCGGCGTGGCGATTGGAGGAATCTGGGCTGGCCTTCCAGCGCTTGTGCTGTTCTTCCTAGAGCTATCCCACGCCCTGTGATGAGCAGCCGCCGACGACTCGCGCCGGATCTCCTAGCGGCAGCCATCGCAAGCATTTTTGTCACTGCGGCCGTCACCGCTTTATCGTTGACGAAAACCATCTCACCTGAGTGGTTTTTTGGGGCACCGGCTGTCGGAGCAGTAATTACTGGGGTAAGTGTCATGCGCCGTGCCCCGGATCAGCTAATGGCGCGGTCCAAAAATGCAGCAGACATTGTGGAGGGCTTTGCGCAAGCGCAGCAGCTGATAGTTGCGGAGGCGGAGATCGCGCACAATCTCGCCGTGGAGCGCGGACGGATCCTCGAGACCCTCATCGAGGAACACGACGTGGGCATCGCCGAATACCTGGGCCGTGACTTTCTGACTCATCACCTAGAAGAGGTGGAGGGACTCCGCATGGAGGCAAGAAGCGAAATCAACCGGCTTCTACGAGTACGAGCGCTTGCCCATGCAGAACTTATTGGCGTGGCGCAGGAGCGCGGCATCATTCAGGCGCATCTTCTCGAGCCCGACGAGCTCATCTCTGCGATCGTCGCGGAGACCAGCGACCAGGAGAGCATGGGATCTCTTGGGCAGCGCAAAGGGCGAAAGTCAAAAAACCGCGACCGCAACGTGTAGCTCATCGAGGCGGCAAAGGCAGTCCTGAGATGCCTCTAGCTCACCACGGAGCCTGATGGTTGGGCAGCGCTCCACCGATTGGTCGTATCAGGTAGCGCCCCCGGCTGGATTCGAACCAGCGACCGTCGGATTAGAAGTCCGATGCTCTATCCGGCTGAGCTACGGGGGCTCGGGATCGAGGGTAGCGTTGCAGGATGCGGCTGGGTGGAGTTAGGATCGGGGGCGATGGCGGTCAAGCTTCATAGGTGCTCGCTGATGTGGGTGAAAATCGGGGCCCATCCTTGCTGGAAAGTGCAGAAGGCGCTGGACGAGCAGGGGGTCGACTACCAGGTGGTCAAGGGGCCGCTGCGGGATCGCAGCGACGTCGAGGCGGTTTCGGGGCAGAAGAAATACCCCGTGATCGAGTTCGAGGACGGACGGACCTACCGCGAGGAATCGGCCGAGATGGCTGAGCGGATCCGCGCCGGCAAGCTCTTCGACGCCTGAGTCCGTGCCGACCGTCGCCACTCCCAACGCGGAGCTTCATTACGAGCGCGCCGGCTCCGGCGAGCCGCTGCTGCTGATCCAGGGGATGAGCGGCACCCACGTCGCCTGGGGCGAGCCGTTTCTCGAACCGTTGCGGGAGCACTTCGACGTCATCGCCTTCGACAACCGCGGGATCGGCCTCTCGGCCCCGATCGACGGCCCCTTCACGATCGTCGAAATGGCCGAGGACACCGCGGCCCTGATGGGCGAGCTCGGGCTCGAGAGCGCCCACGTCGTCGGCATCTCTATGGGCGGGATGATCGCCCAGGAGCTGGCGCTCGCCCACCCGGAACGGCTGCGCTCCCTGACCCTCGGCTGCACCTACTGTGGCGGCCCCGGCTCGCAGCTGATGCCGGAGGAGAACGCGCGCAAGCTGCTCGGGGGCTTGGCCTCCGGCGACCGCGACAAGGCGATCCGGGCCGGCTACGAAGTCAACCTCTCCCCCGCCTTCCGCGCCGACGAGAGCCACTTCGCCGCCTTCCACGAGATGGCGACCAGCGTCCCCGCCGCCAAACAGACGATCGAACTGCAGGTGCAGGCGATCTTCGGCCACGACACCAGCGGCCGCCTCGGCGAAATCTCAGCCCCGACCCTGATCGTTCACGGCACCGAGGACGGCGTCCTCCCCTACCCCGACGGCGAGCTGATTGCTTCGCTGATGCCCTCGGCTCGCTTCGAGACCCTCGAAGGCGTCGGTCACATGTTCTGGTGGGAGCAGCCTGAGGTCTCCGCCGACCTGATCCGCGAGCACGCGCTCACCGCCGGCCGCGCCTAGGCGCTATTCGATCGCTTCTTCGCCCGGCACTTCCGGCCGCTTTTCCGGCTTGCACGTCGCCGGGTCGAGTTTGCCGGTCACCTTGAACACGTAGTCGGGCTCGGGCACAATCGTCGGCTCGGAGATCAGCAGCTTCATCGCCGGGTCGTTCTTCACCCAGGCGTAGATCGGGAACTGGTACGCGTTCGGGGTACCAGTGTTGTAGGGGCCGGTGTCCTCCGTGTACTGGCTCATGATCACGTATTCGTAGCCGCCTTCGTTGATCAGGCGACGCATCTGCGGGCAGCTAGTCGGCAGCCGGTTCGCCCCGTGCGGCCCTTTCACCCCGATGAACTCGACCTGGTTCGAGGCGTCGTTGCCGTAGAAGCCGTACTGGCCGAAGATGATCTCGCTGGAGCCGATGATTCCGATCTTGCGGTCGTGCTGCTTCTGGGCGAATTCGTAGGCTTCGCGCGGCCCGCCTTCACCGAGGAACGGCAACGGGTTGACGTAGTGCTGATCGGCGTACTGGACCTGCTGCGCCCGCCCAAGCACCACCGCCAGCAGCACCACCGCCACCGCGATCCCGGCCACGAGCGCCCGGCTCACCCCGATCCGGCTCCGCGCCAGCGACAGCCCCGCCGGCGCCCAGACCAGCGCCAGGGTCAAGAAGATCGTGCCGATGATGTAGGTGGTGGCCCAGCGCGGCGTCAGCAGCACCGTGATCGCGTAGACCGCGCTCAAGAAGTACAGCGTCATCTGAGCCCGCTTGTCCGGTGCCCGCAGCGGCCGCGCGATCGGCAGCATCACCATCGCCAGCACCAACCCCGGCACCAGGTAACGCGTGTTAGTGAAGAAGCCGGTCGGCGAGCCCTCCTGTCCCGCCGCGGTCAGCGGCGTGAAGACGTAGACGACCGCGGTCAGCAGCGAGGCGACCGCGATCACCCGCAGGATCTTGTTGCGCGAGCGCCAGGCGATGTAGACGGCGGCGCTGACGGCGATGATCAGGATCAGCGGCCAGAGCGGCCCGAAGGCATTGTCGAGCTCGGGGAAGAACCAGCGCCGGTAGATGGTCGGGTCGGTGATGTAGTGGGCGACGGCGAAGCGCGGCCGCGGGTCGAGCGGCATCTGATCCGGCGTCGGCAGTTTGAGCGGCCCGAACTTGGTGATCGGGATCGGGTTGCCGCCGCTCTTGATCGCCGCCCGCAGGTACCAGTAGCCGCCGACGATCAGCAGCGGCAGCCCCATCACCCAGGTCGTCGTCCAGCGCCGCCCCCTGCCGCTGAAGACGATGACGCCGATCGTGATCGCCACCACCGGGACCAGGAACGTCGTCTTCACCGAGGCGGCCAACCCGGCGGCGATCCCCGCCATCACCAGCGGCCCCTTGTCGAGCAGCGCCGCCCCACGCTCGGGCGCGTCCTGCACCGCCCCGGCCGTGGGCGCACGCCGCTGGTGCCCGTTAATCAGGAAGGCGATGAAGGCAAGCAGGAACGCCAGCCCCATGATGTCGTTGCGCCCCTCCCCCGGCTGGGTTTCGATCATCACCCCGGAGTCGAGAACGATCGCCGCCGCGACCAGCGTCGCCGGCCCGACCTTGTAAGGGCGACCGACGCAGTAGGCCGCGACCAGGGCGATCGCGATCCAGAAGAGGTTGATCAGCGGCGAGAGCCAGTCGCTCTTGAAGAGGACGATGCCGCCGGCGTGGATCAGCTCCGAGCTCTGCGGGTAGAACCAGGCCGCCAGGCGCAACGGATCGGTGAAGTGGAGGTGAATCGTCGAGTGGGTCTGGGCGATCCCCGCCGCGAAGGGCATGTGGTACCAGGTGGTGTCGCCGCCGAACATGCCGAAGTCGAGGCTCTGCTGGGCGGGGAAGGTCCACTCGGCGACGGTGAAGGAGGCGACCGCGAGGGCGATCAGCAAGGCGATGTTCTCGACCGGCGGCGCCGCGATCTCGCGATCGGTCCCCACCGCTTTCGAGCGCCCGAGCCAGGCCGCGCCCAGCCCGACCCCGATGCAGCCGAGGATCGTCCAGCCCAACAGCAGGATCGAGAGCGTGCCGAGAATCTCCAGCGTCACCAGCAGCAGGGCGACAGCGATCGTCGCCTCCGCCAGCCGCGCCAAAGCACCGCTGAATTCGGGCACGATCCAGCGCCGCAGCCAGTAGCCGCCGAGGCCGAGCGCCGCGACGATGCCGATCACGGCGAGGCAGCCGACTATGTAGGAGCCGAAAGACGGTGCCACAGAGCGCGAGATGCTATTCGCCGCGCCCGGCGGGCACCGCCGCGGCTATGCAGCCGGCCCTCAGGCCGCAGTCGGGATGGTGCAGGCGACGCCGGTCCCTTTGAGGCCGCAGTAGCCGTTCGGCACCTTGTGCAGGTACTGCTGGTGGTAGTCCTCGGCGTAGTAGAACGGCCCCGCGGGCTCGATCTCCGTCGTCACCGAGTCCTTGCCGGCGGCGCGCAGCGAGCGGTCATAGGCATCTCGCGCCATCTCCGCCTTTGCCTTCTGAGCGTCGTTGGTGAAGTAAATGCCCGAGCGGTACTGAGTGCCGACGTCGTTGCCCTGGCGCATGCCCTGGGTCGGGTCGTGCTCCTCGAAGAAGACCTTGAGCAGGTCCGCATAGGAGACCTTCTCCGGGTCGAAGGCGACCAGCACCGCCTCGGCGTGGCCGGTCTTCGCCGTGCAGACCTCCTCGTAGGTCGGGTTCGGCGTGGTCCCGTTCTGGTAGCCGACCGCCGTCGTGTAGACGCCGTCGAGTTCCCAGAACAGCTGCTCCGCGCCCCAGAAGCAACCGAGCGCAAAGTAGGCGACCTCGATCCCCTCCGGGAACGGAGGCTCCAGCGGCGTGCCCAGGACCGCGTGCGTCTTCGGCACGTCAAACGGGCGCTCGCTGCGCCCCGGCAGCGCCTCCTCCGCAGCGACCATTGCCGTCTTCTCCGGGTGCATCATCGTCATCAGCTTTCCAAGTCTGTTCATTTGAACCTGTTCCTTGTTCTGGCTTCCTACGGAAACGTTACGGGAGAGAGATAACCAGCCGATTAACTGGGTAGCGTCTGCCTCATGGGTTGCCTCGTCGTCCTCCTCGCCTTCCTCTCGCCGCGGCTGGCGCTGTTCGCGATCTTCCTCTTCTCGGACCTGCTGAGCCGCGCCTTCGACAGCTGGTTCGTCCCCTTCCTCGGCTTCTTCCTGCTGCCCTGGACGACGCTCGCCTACGCGGTGATGTGGTCGAGCTCGAACCGCGTCTACGGCTTCGAGTGGTTCATCGTCATCCTCGCCTTCGCGATCGACATGGGCTCCTACGCGAGGAGCGGTCGGTTGCGATCGTCGCGAAGCTGACGGCGAGAGCCGAGCTCAGGGCTCGACCGGGTAGGCAACCCGGATGTGGCGCTTGGAGATGATCAGGAAGGGAAGCTGCCTGACCTTGCCGTCATCGAGCGAGGTGATCTGCGCGTTGGTCAGCGGCACGAACTCGAAGTCGCCGCGGTTGAGCGAGTCGGAGAAGCGGCTCTGGTAGCCGGCCGGCGGCAGCGTCAGATCCCCTTCGATGATCTGGCGGTCGGTTTCGAAGACAGCGCGCTCGACCCGCCGCCGCCCCGGTTTCTCCCTTGCCTCTCCTGCCTGGCTGTGCAGTGCTTGCTCCATCAATCCGCTTCCTGCAGAAGTTTTCGGCTCCAGGGGGGGAGAACTTGAAGCCCTGGTGACTTAGGGAGTGACATGAATGCTCCCCACCAAGCCCATCCATCCAACCGAGTGGTCATTATTATGGCCATATGCCTAAAACCGTGACTGCGACGGCCGCAAAGGCCACCTTCTTGCGTCTCCTCGACGAGGCCGCTGCCGGCGAAGAGATCGAGATCACCCGTCACGGGCGCCCGGTGGCGCGGCTGGTCCCTCCAATCGGCGGTCATTCGCTGGAGGGCTTGTTCCAGGGACGCGCAAGAACCGCCGTTGACGAGGAGACCCTTCTCAACACCGAAGAGATGTGGGATTTCGATTAGATGAGCGTCCTCCTGCTGGATACCCACGTGGTCCACTGGTGGTCGGCGGAACCAGACCGGATCAGCCGGCCGGCGCGGCGGGTGCTGAAAGCGGCCGACGAACTGCTGATCGCCGCCGTCTCCTGGTACGAGCTCGCATGGCTCGCCGAACGTCAACGCATCGTCCTCGATATCCCGATCCGCGCTTGGCTCGGAGACCTAAGTGCCCAGGTGCGGACCCTCGGGCTCACCCCCGGCATCGCAGACAGCGCCGCGGCATTGCCAAGCTCCTTCCCCCGCGACCCGATGGACAGGATCATCTACGCGACCGCGATCGAGCACGGCGTCAAGCTGGTGACGAAAGACCGAGCCATCGCCGATCACGACAAGCCCCGCTCGCTGGTCGTCTGGTAACCGCCTAGCCGCCGTGCTCGGCGGCTTTCTCGCGCGCTTCGGACTTCTCCTCCAGCGTCATCGCGCCCGGGTGGCCGTCGCCGGGCCACGGGGATAGGACCAAAAGCAAGCGTGCATCGGAGCGCGCGACGATCGTCCGCCGCTCCCCCGGCGCGAATTCGAAGAGGTGCCCAGCGCTGACGCTGGCGAAGTCGCCGTCGGCCCCCGCCACGTCGACATCGCCGTTGACGACCAGGACCCGCGCCCGCTCGTGCACCTCGTGCTCCTGCAGCTCCTCCCCGTCGGGCAGGTACAAGAGGATCGTCCGCGCATCGTCAGCCGACGCCAGAATCCGCGGCTGGCGCGGCTCCACCTCCACCGTCTTCAGGTCCCAACTCTCCATCTACAGCCTCCTTCTCAGTCAGAAACACGGGTTCCCGCCCAGGCTTCCTCTACCCGCCTGCGTGCACTTCCTACTGATATCACCTGTGGACTGATAAACCAGCAAATATCATCAGGATGCTGATATCACGGCCGTCAGCAGCGTCGCGAGCAACAGACTGGCGACCGTCCCGATGAGGAAGTACTCGGTGTTCTCGTCGGGGCTCATCCGCTTCTTCTCTCCCTGTGAGCACTGCCGCTCGTCTTTGGACCCGCGGTTTATCTCCGGAAAGCGCAGCAGTCCCTTTGCCGTGATGAAAATTGCAGCCGCCGCGGGATCCCCGGCGAGAATCACCGCGCCGATGACGATGCGCTCCATCGGTCCGAGGAAACGCCCTCCCTTCAGTCTCGACTCGTCTTCCCCAAGCGAGTTGGGGACCAGACCGAGTACGAGGACCACGATCCTGTTGCAGCTGGCCAGCGCGAAGATCGTGGCAGCGCAGCCAAGAAGAAACCGACCCGCGTCAACTTCTTCAACGAAGGCGTAGTCGAGTGCGGAGTACCAATGCTGGAGCGGTCCACCGACCGGATCGCCCAGGCTGCTTATCGAAAACAGCGCGATCATGACGGCCACCACCCACATCAGCGGCACGATCGGCCAGTTCTCCCTGAGACCAGAATCGAGAGCCACCCATATCCCCAATACGGCGAGGCCGACCATAAGGACAACGACCACCTCCGTCAGGCTCGACCCCGCGAGAGCGGCTATCGCCCCGGACACCCCCGCCCCGGCGGCCACAGCCGGCAGATGCCAGATGAGGCGCGACCGGCCCCCAGCCTCCTCGGAGTCGGGGTGAAAACGAAGAAGGTCGGTCACACCGAACCCGAGCAGGCCGAGCGTCAAGAAGATCATGAAACCCTGCCCGCCAACTCACGTTCGGCGGCGACTATCGCGTAGCCACCGCTCTTCGACAGCCCTTGGGAGACGGCGGACTGGTAGATCTGCTCTTCTTCCGCCATCTCTGATTGCCGCCGATCCTTGAGCAGGCCGAGGAGAAGACGACGGCGGCGAGGCGTCATCTGGCCGATGAGCGCATCGCGGCTGATCAGGAAGGCGTTCACGGCAGCCGCCTCACCACGAGAGACCCTGGCCCCGTCCTCGGGCAGCTCGACGCGCGTGCGAAGGAAGGCAGTGCGCGGCTCTCTCGCCATCGCCTCCACGCGCTCGATCGCCGTGCGGGCAGACCACCATCCAGGGCCATCCTGCGTGATCCGGCGCTCGCTGGAGAACACCATGATCGTGCCGACGCCGACGCCGAATCTGGCGTCTACCCCCCCTCGCATCAACAGCTCGAGCCGCAAGAGCAGCGTTGCCCGAACCGCCGAGGGAAGGTCGGTGAAGACCCCCTGGAGCTCATCCCCGATCGTCGGTGCCAGATCCTCAAGGGGCTCGACCAAGCGATTCACCTCCCCCAGCGCGTTCGAAAGATCCGCCTGCAGTCGTCGCCGATCCGGCGCCTCTTTCGACCTGACGAGATCCCCGATAACAGCAACTTTGTCCGGACTCCACTCCATATTCATCAGCATATAGCTGATATCGGATGGAATATCATCTATACGCTGATATGCAGAGGACCATTCGGTGGATCTGAAAGTTAAGTCGGGGCGCCCGGATTCGAACCGGGGACCTCGGCCACCCAAAGGCCGCGCGCTACCAGGCTGCGCCACACCCCGCTTAGGGCAAGTGTAGGTTCTGGGGGCGATGGCGGAGGTGCTTCCTTTCAAGGCGCTGCACTACGACCTCGGGAAGGTCGGATCGCTTGACGCAGTTGCGGCGCCGCCTTATGACGTCATCGACGCGGCGCAGCGGGCGGCATTGCTGGAGCGCTCGCCCTACAACGCGGTCGCGATCGACCTGCCGAAACCGTTCGACCCCTCCGACCCCGACAGCGACCCGAGCGGCGATCCCTACGCCGGGGCGGCGGCGCAGATCGAGCAGTGGCGCGGTGACGGGGCGCTCGTGCAGGACGAGGAGCCCTCGATCTGGGCGCTGACCCAGGACTACAGCGCCCCCGACGGCAACAGCTATAGCCGCAATGGCATCCTCGCCCGGGTCCGGGTCGAGGACTACGAGACGGGCACCGTCCGCCCCCACGAGCGCACTCACCCTGGGCCGCTGCTCGACCGGCTCGAGCTGACCCGCGCCACCGGCTACAACCTCTCGCCGATCTTCTCGCTCAGCACCGAGGACGCCTGGCCGCTGGTCGCGCCCTCGCTGGCGGACCAGCCGTGGGGCGAAGCCCGCGACGAAGACGGCACCGTCAACCGGCTCTGGAAGGTCGAGGACCCGTCGGTGCTGCAGGCGGTCACCGACTGCCTCGCCGGCGCGCAGCTGCTGATCGCCGACGGCCACCACCGCTACGAGACCGCCCGCGCCTTCCGCGACGAGGTCGGCGGCGAGGGACCCCACAACTACACCCTGATGTCGCTGACCGGGCTCGACGACCCGGGCCTCACCGTCTTCCCCACCCACCGCCTGCTCTCCGGCTTCGCCGACGATTCCGAGAAGCAGCAGCGCCTCGGCAACGGCCTGCGTGAGCTCTTCGAGGTCGAGGAGGTGCCGCGCGAGGCGATCGACCCAAACGGCGAGGACGGCGTCGGCGTCTTCGGTCTCTACGACTCCTTCCACAAGCGCGCCTTCCGCCTCCGCCTCAAGGACGTCGACGAGCTCGACCGCCGCCTCGAGGGCAAACCCGAGGCCTACCGCCGCCTCGACTCAGCGATCCTCGAGACGCTCGTCCTCAAGGGCCTGGCCGGGATGAGCGACCATGACATCGACGAGCGCGACGGCCTCGAATACGCGAAGAGCGTGCCGGCAGCGCTGCAGATGGTGGACGAGGGCGGATACGACGTCGCCTTTATCCAGCGCCCGGTCCCGGTCGAGCAAGTCAAGGCCGTGGCGGAAACCGACGAGAACATGCCGCCGAAGAGCACCTACTTCTTCCCCAAGGTGATGACCGGCTTCGCCTTCAACCCGGTGCGCTGACGTGGTCAAGATCTACACCAAGAAGGGCGACGACGGGACCACCTCACTCTGGTACGGCGGCCGCATCCCCAAGCACCACGGCCGCACCGACGCCTACGGCACCCTCGACGAGGCCTGCTCACAGCTCGGCGTCGCCCGCGCCCTCTGCGGCTCTGAGCAGGGGGAGCTGGCCCGCGACATCCTCCGCCTCCAGGACGACATCTTCATCGCCGGCGCCGAGCTGGCGACCGCGCCAGAGGCATCCGAGCGCCTCGAAGACGGCATCAGCCGCACCACCGAGGAGATGGTCGCCGAGCTGGAGCGGCTGATCGACCACTACATGAGCGAGGTCGAGCTGCCGCCTCAGTTCGTCATCCCCGGCGGCAACCAGCTCTCGGCCCAGCTCGACGTCGCCCGCACCGTGATCCGCCGCGCCGAGCGCCGCATCTCCGAACTGAACGAAGCCGGCGAGATCGCCTCGGAGACCGTGATCCACTTCATCAACCGGGCCTCCGACCTCGTCTACGCGATGGCGCGCTGGGCCGACGTCGACGACCCCGCCCTGTTCGAGGGCCGGCGCCGGAGCTGAGCTTGCGGATCGTCGCCCGCCGCCGCCAGGGCTACGCCCACGACGTCGAGTTGGAGGGCCACGACCTGCGCGTCGACGAGCCGCACGAGGCGGGCGGCACCGACACCGGTCCCCGCCCGACCCAGCTGCTCGGCGCCAGCCTCGCCGGCTGCATCGCGATCACGGTCGAGATGTACGCGAACCGCAAAGGATGGGACGTCGGCGCGGTCGAGGTCGACGTCGAGATGTCCTACGAGGGACCTGTACCCAACAGTTTCGAGGTAGGGCTGAAGCTGCCGAGTCACCTGGACGCCGAGCAAAAACGGCGGCTGCTGGTGATTGCCACCAAATGCCCAGTCCACAAGGTCCTCGCCGGTGAGGGACACGTCAAAGTGGTCGAGCGCCTGGAGGCAGCCTGATGGACCTCGGCCTGACCGAACGCACCTGCGTCGTCACCGGCGCCAGCAGCGGCATCGGCCGTGCGACCGCGCTGCAGCTCTGCGCCGAGGGGGCGAACGTCGTACTCGTTGCCCGAGGGGACGAGCGGCTACGCAAAGTGAGATCGGAAGCAGATGCGATCGGAGTCAACGCGGGTGGCCGCGCCACGACGCTTGTTCTCGACGTGACCGAGGAAGACGCGGGACGGAAGATGGTGGAGCGAGCGCAGGAAAAGTTCGGCTCGCTCGACGTGCTCGTCAACAATGCCGGCGCCGCCAAGTGGCGCGACCTCGACGACGTCCCCGACGAGGACTGGCGCGCCCAGTACGAGCTCAACGTGATGGCACCGCTGCGGGCGATGCGGGCGGCGATCCCGCCGATGGTCGAGCGCGGCTGGGGCCGTGTCGTCAACGTCTGCTCGACCGCGGGCAAGCGCCCCTCGGCGGCGATGGCCGAGTACTCGGTCGCCAAGGCCGCCGAGCTCTCGCTCTCCCGCCTCTTCGCCGACCGTTACGCGAAAACCGGCGTCCTCGTCAACGCCATCGCCCCCGGTCCGGTCGAAGCGGAGATGTGGATGGAGGAGGGCGGCCTGCTCGACCAGTCGCGTGATCTCAGCGGCACCGGCAGTCGTGAGGAGGCGCTAGCCGAAGCGGGATCGAAGCGACCGATCGGCCGCCTCGCCCAGCCCGAGGAGATTGCCGCGGCGATCGTCTTCCTCTGCTCCGAGCGTGCCTCCTACGTCGCCGGCGCCGCCTGGTCCGTGGACGGCGGCACGGTGCAGGTGATCATCTGAGCGAGCTGCCGGACCTGCTGCTGACGCCGGATGAGGCGGCGGCGATGGCGGGGCGGCGGGGGACCCAAGCCGCGGTGCTGCTCGCGCTCTACGGGTGGCCTGACGAACCCGGCCTCATCTTCACCGAGCGGCGGGCGGACCTGCGGCGGCACGCGGGCGAGATCTCCTTCCCCGGCGGCCGCCAGGACCCCGATGACGCCGACCTGGCGACGACGGCGCTGCGTGAGGCGCAGGAGGAGATCGCACTGGACCCGGGGGCGGTCGAGCTGACCGGAGCGCTGCCGCCGGTCTCGACCTTCGTCACCGGCTATCGCGTCCACCCCTTCGTCGGCACCGTCCCCCACCCCGGCGAGCTCGGCCTGCAGCCGAACCCGACCGAGGTCGAGACCGTCCTCACCTTCTCGCTCGAGCTGCTGCGCGAGGGCTACGAGATGCGCCGCCTGATCCGCCGCGGCGTCCCCATCCACACCCCGACCTACGAAGTCGAAGGGCAGCTGATCTGGGGAGCGACCGCGCGGATCCTCAGCGACTTACTGCAGCGCCTCGGATGAGGCGCTGCAGATCGTTCCGCCTTAGTTTTTGCCTACCGGGTCCGGGACGATGCGGATATAAGGCTTTGGAGACTCCCAGCCGTCGGGCCACAGTTCTTTCGCCTCGTCCTCTTTGACCGAGCCGGAGATGATCACGTCGTCGCCCTTCTGCCACTGGGCCGGCGTCGCGACTTTGTGGTTGGCGGTTAGCTGCAGCGAGTCGATCACCCGCAGCACCTCGTCGAAGTTGCGACCGGTGGTCATCGGGTAGACGAGAATGAGTTTGATTTTCTTGTCGGGGCCGATGACGAAGACGTTGCGGACGGTCTGGTTGTCCGCCGGGGTGCGGTCGCCGGGGTCGCCGGAGACATCGGCCGGCAGCATCCCGTAGGCCTTCGAGACCTCGAAGTCGGCGTCGCTGATGATCGGGTACTCAGGGCGCGCGCCCTGCGTCTCCTCGATGTCGTTCACCCAATCCTCGTGTTTGTCCATCGGGTCGACCGAGAGGCCGATGATCTTGACGCCGCGCTTCTCGAACTCGGGCTCGATGCGGGCCATGTAGCCGAGCTCGGTCGTGCAGACCGGGGTGAAGTCTTTCGGATGGGAGAAGAGGATCACCCACGAGCCGTCGATCCAGTCGTGGAATTTGATCCGTCCTTCCGTAGTGTCGGCCTCGAAATCTGGGGCCACGTCACCGAGCTTCAGTGCCATCGAAACCGCTCCTCTCGCGCTTTTTTCTCAATTACCTGAATTCCCATCGGAGTTTAGCTCTTTAGGCTTGCCGGCCTGCCAGGGTCGAGGCGACGGCGGCTGCGAGATCAGCCTCCTCGGTGACGACCTCAACCGGAATCCGCCAGGTGCGACCCGCGGTCTGCACGACCTCACTCCCCGCCTCGGTCCCCTCGTAGACCACGCCCCGCACAGGGGTTTCGACCAGGTGTTCCATCAGCCGCTCCAAGCGCGGGCCGTGGATCGCCGCCACCTCCTCGTCGCTGCCCGTCATCGAGCCCAGCAGGAGCACCAGCACCGCCACGTCGCCCACCAGCTCGAGGATCGTCCCCGGCCGATCGGGATCGGCGAGCGCCGGCTCGATCCCGGCGGCCTCGATCGCCGCCAGGCCCTCCTCGCGACGGCTGGTCCCGCGCACCGCCCACCCCTCGGCCAGCAACCTCTCCCCTAGCTCCCGGCCGCGGCAACCGCAGCCGACGATCAGCGCTCGCGCCACTGGCGCAGTTGCTCCTCGTTGGCCCCGGGCCCCGGCCGACTGTGGACATGGCGGGGGTCGATCGACTCGCCGCAATGGGAGCAGGTCGGGACCATGTGGAAAGAGTGCCCGCAGTCGTTGTGGACCGTCTCTAGCGGTGGTCCCTCCGGACCGGTCGTGTAGCGGTCGCCCCAGGCGAGCAGCGCCAGCAGCACGGGCTCGAGGTCGAGCCCCTTCTGGGTGAGGCGATACTCGAAGCGCTCCGGATGCTCGCTGTAGCGGCGGCGCTCGGCGATCCCCTCGTCGACCAGGGTCGCCAGCCGCTGGCTGAGCACGTTGGTGGCGACCCCCAGCGATTCCTGGATCTCGTCGAAGCGGCGGCGGCCCAGCATCAGGTCACGCAAGACGAGGACGGTCCAGCGCTCTCCTAAGAACGAGAGCGGGCGGGCGATCGAGCAGTTCTTCTCGGCAAAAGCCTGGATTGGCATCGGCCAAGTGTAGCTCGTGACTTTTCTTTTACAAGCTACTTCTGCTACCGTCGCTTTTGAAAAGCAAGCGACCTGATTGGAGCGGTTCGATGGCGCAGCGCTGGAAGGTCCTCCTGATCACCTCGGTCGGCCTCTTCATGGCCAGCCTCGATCTCTTCATCGTCAACATCGCCTTCCCCGACCTCGCCAAGGACTTCGCCGGCACCTCGCTCCCCAGCCTCTCCTGGGTGCTGAACGCCTACGCGATCGTCTTCGCGGCGTTGCTGGTGCCGGCCGGGCGGATCGCCGACCGCGTCGGGCGCAAGCGGATCTTCGTCAGCGGCCTGCTGACGTTCGCCGCTGCCTCGGCGCTCTGCGCACTTGCCCCCTCGATCCCCTTCCTGGTCGCGGCGCGAGTCCTGCAGGCGACCGGCGGGGCGATGATGATCCCCGCCACCCTCGGGCTCATCCTCCCCGCCTTCCCGCCCGAGCAGCGGACCCTGGCGATCGGCATCTGGTCCGCCGTCGGCGGCGTCGCCGCCGCGCTCGGCCCGCCGATCGGCGGCCTCCTCGTCCAGCTCAGCTGGCGCTGGATCTTCGTCGTCAACGTCCCGATCGGAATCCTCACCGCGATCGTCGCCCTCCGAGTCCTCGACGAGGTGCGCGAGCCCGAAGACGGGCGGCCGGACCTTCTCGGTGCCGCCGAGCTGGCGCTCGGCATCGGCATCCTCACCCTCGGCATCGTCAAAGGACCCGAATGGGGCTGGGGCGACGGGCGAACCCTCGCCGCCTTCGCCGGCGCCGTCCTGCTGGTCACCGCCTTCGTCCACCGCTCGGCCCATCACCACGCACCGGTAATCGAGCTGCCGTTGCTGCGCGTCCGCTCCTTCGCCCTCGCCAACCTCGCGGCCCTGGTCTTCTTCGCCGGCTTCGGGTCGATGCTCCTCTCCGGCGTCCTCTTGCTGACCGAAGTCTGGGGTTACTCGGCGCTCAAAGCCGGCTTCGCCCTCTCCCCCGGGCCGCTGATGGCGGCAACCTTCGCGATCCCCTCGGGGCGCCTCGGCGGCAGGATCGGGCAGCGGCCGATCGCGACCGCGGGGGGACTTACCTTCGCCGCCGGCTTCGCCTACATCCTCGCCACCGTCAGCGCGACCCCCGAATACGCCACCACCTTCCTCCCCGGCTTCATGCTCGGCGGCGCCGGGGTCGGGATGACGCTCGGCACCCTGCCCGCAGCGGCTGCGGCGGGGCTGCCCCCGTCGCGCTTCGCGACTGGCACCGCCGTCTTCAGCATGGCCCGCCAGCTCGGCGCCGCGATCGGAGTGGCGGCACTGGTGGCGCTGCTGAACGACTCCACCGGCGGTGACCTCCTCGCCGGCCTGCAGCGCGGCTGGTGGTTCTCGCTCCTCGCCGGCCTCGGAACCGCGGCCCTCGCCCTGGCGATCGGCCCGATCGCGGCACCAGCCGCCCGTCCAGCGCAAGCCGAGCTGGCAACGAGTCCGTGAAAACCGTCCCTCAAGGAGGGTCTTTACGGACTCGCCCTTCTAGCTCGGATCGAACGGCCCGCGCCCGCGAAGGCGTACCCGTTCGTCCTCGGCGACCCCGCGGTGCAGCTCCTCCTCGGTCATCTCCGGGGCCCCGCGTCGCCGCCGCATCTCGTTCTGCGCCTCCAGCATCTGGCGGACGTCGTCGATCTCGTTCTGCGCCTCGACCTCGGGCGAGCGGGTCGGGACCCAGTCGACGAGGCCGGCCGAACTTCCCGGGTAGTAATGGCCGACGATCAGCAGTACGCCGACCATGAAGGCGATGATGCCCAGAGTCCCCAGAATGAAAAGCACTCCAGAAGGATACGGTTCGCTCCCATGCCCGAGGCCTACGTAGTCGAGACCGCGCGCACCCCGATGGGCGCCTACCGCGGCGCCCTCTCGGGCGTCCGCCCCGACGACCTGGCGGCGCACGTGATCCGCGCCGTCGTCGAGCGCAGCGGCGTCGATCCGGAGCGCATCGTCGACGTCTACCTAGGCGCCGCCAACCAGTCCGGCGAGGACAACCGCGACGTTGCCCGGATGGCGGCGCTGCTTGCGGGCCTGCCGCAGAGCGTGCCCGGCGCCACCGTCAACCGCCTCTGCGCCTCCGGCCTGGAGGCGACCAACAGCGCCGCCCGGGCGATCAAGGCGGGCGAGGGCGACTTCTACCTCGCCGGCGGAGTCGAGTCGATGAGCCGGGCTCCGTGGGTGGTCGAGAAGCCCGAGCGCGGCCTCCCCCGCGGCCCCCAGACGATGCACGACACGACCCTCGGCTGGCGGATGATCAATCCGCGGATGGCCGGGCTCGGCGTCTCCACCGAATCGATGGGCGAGACCGGCGAGAACGTCGCCGAGCGCTACGGGATCAGCCGCGAGGACCAGGACGCCTTCGCCCTGCGCAGCCACCAGCGCGCGGTCGCCGCGGCCGAGGCAGGCAAGCTCACCGAGGAGATCGTCCCGATCAAGGCGCCGAAGGGCCGCGAGACGGTGACGGTCGAGGCCGACGAGGGGCCGCGCCCCGACACCTCATTAGAGAAGCTGGCGAAGCTGCGACCGGCTTTCCGCGAGGGCGGCACCGTCACCGCCGGCAACGCTTCCAGCCTCAACGATGGCGCCGCCTGCCTGCTGCTCGCCTCCGAGAAGGGCGTGGAAGAACTTGGTGCTGAGCCGCTGGCGCGGGTCGTCACCACCGGCGTCGCCGGCGTCGATCCCGCCTACATGGGGATCGGCCCGCTGAAGGCAGTGCCGAACGCGCTCGCCAACGCCGGCCTCTCGCTCGACGACATCGACCTGATCGAGATCAACGAGGCGTTCGCCTCCCAGGTCCTCGCTTGCGCCCGCGAACTTGGGATCGACGAGGAGCGCCTCAACGTCAACGGCGGCGCGATCGCCCTCGGCCACCCGCTCGGCTGCTCCGGCGCCCGCCTCGCCGGCACCCTCGTCCGCGAGCTGCGCCGCCGTAACGGCAAGTACGGCATCGCCACCCTCTGCGTCGGGGTCGGCCAGGGGCTCGCGACGGTCTTCGAAGCCGTCTAGTCGTCCAGAAACCAGGCCTCGACGCTGCGGATCAATAGGCTGTCGGCAGTGACGGCTCGGGGAGACCTCCGCGTACCTGGTGTCTTGGCAGCGCTGGCCTGCGCGCTCATCGCCCTCTTCATTCCTGCGACGGCCTCGGCCGCTCCCACCGCGCAAGCCTCGATCGTCGGCGGCCACGCCAGCTCGATCGCCGAATTCCCCTCGCTCTCCTACATCGAAGCCCACCAGGGCAACCACGGCTTCGCCTGCACCGGCACGGTGGTGGCGCCGCGGGTCGTCCTCACCGCCGCCCACTGCGTCGAGAGCCTTGAGCACGGCGGCCTCACCCCCGCCGGCCAGTACGCGCTGTCGACGGGAGTCACCAAACCCGAAGAAGCCCAGGCCGAAAACGTCTTCCACGTCACCGAAGCCCATGTCTTTCCCGGCTTCGATCCCGGCAGCCTGCACGGAGACGCCGGCATCCTCATCCTCGACCGCCCCACCACGGCGCCGCCGATCGCGCTCGCGGGAGCCGGGGACGCCGCCCTCTACGAAGGCGGCGCGATCGTGCAATTGGCGGGATGGGGGCTGACGCAAGCAAACGCGACGGAACAGCCCGCCGGCCTCCGCTCGACCTCGATGGTCGTCCAGGCACCCGCAACCTGCAAGCAGAGGACCAGCGGCTTCTACAAACCCTTCTCCGCCACTGCCCAGCTCTGCACCCTCGACCTGCCGAGCCGCAAGAGCGGCGGCTGCTTCGGCGACAGTGGCGGCCCCGCGATCGGCCAACGTCCCGACGGCACCCCAGTCGAGCTGGGAGTGATCAGCACCGGCGGCGACTTCTGCAGCACCAAGAAGCCGAACATCCTCACCCGCGTCGACTACGTCTCCCCTTGGGTCGCCGAATGGATCGCCGCGACCGAAGCTGGCGGGCCGCGGCCGGTGCTCGCCCCGGGCACCGCCTTCCCGCTGATGACCAAGCCGACCGCCGAGGGCTTCGCCATCCTCACCCTCGAGGATCACTTCGGCAACCGCTTCGCCCAGGCAAAGAGGGTGTTCGGCGATTGCCACCGTTCCAGCCACACCCGCTTCAAGTGCGAAATCGCCTGGATCGTCGGCCGCTTCGTCTACGCCGGCGTTGTCACCCCCTTCTACGCCCGCCGCGACAGCGCCGTCGTCTGGGACAGCCACTTCCACATCCAATGGGCCGTCCTCAAGTGCCTGCACGAAGAAGAACGCGGCCGTAAGCGCCACTGCGCGATTCAGAGCAAACGCGGTTAACGGCCGCGCGGGACAACAGGTAGCCTCGGCCGCGTGAGCGAGGGCTTCGAAGAGCTGGCCAGCGTCGACGGCAAGATCACGCCAACGGCTGAGGCGACGATCGGCCTCAAGGACGACGGCCTCTACCGCGGCGACGGCGCCTTCGAGGTGATCCGGCTCTACGGAGGGAAGCCGTTTGCGCTGGTCGACCACCTCGACCGGCTGGAGCGCTCGGTTGCCGCAATCGAGCTGAGTTTCGACCGCGGCGCCCTGGAGTCTGAGATCGGGGCGCTGCTGGGCGAGGCGGGGCCAGTCGAAGGGCAGTTGCGGCTGATCGTCACCCGCGGCGGCCGCCGCATCGCCGCCACCGAGCCGATCCCGCCCCACCCCGAGACCGTCCGCCTGCAGACCGTGACCTACTGCCCGACGGTGATCCTCAACGGGGTCAAGTCGCTCTCCTACGCCGCCAACATGCAGGCGACCCGCATCGCCAAGGGCAAGGGCGCGGACGAGGCGGTGTTGATCCGACCCGACGGCACCGTGCTGGAGCCACCGACCTCCTCGGTCTTCTGGGTCTCCGCCAAGGGCACGCTGCAGACGCCGGCACTGTCCGACGGGGTGCTGGAGTCGATCACCCGCGACCGGATGATCAAGGCGCTGCAGGTGGAGGAGGGCACCTGGCACGTCGATGATCTGCGCGGCGCCAGTGAGGCATTCCTCGCCTCGACCACGCGCGAGATCCAGGCAGTCGCCGCGGTCGACGGCAGCGCCTTCGACGCCGCCCCTGGCCCGCGCACGCGGGAGGCGCAGGACGCCTTCGCGGAGACGTTGGGTAGGGAGTTACGCGAGCTTTGACGCCGAGACGAGGGAGGGACGAAGGTAAATGGACTTCCAGCTGAGCGACGAGCAGAAGCTGATTCAGGAAACCGCGCGCGAGTTCGCCGAGCGGGAGATCCTGCCGAACGTGCGCGACAACGACCGCGCCTGCCGCTTCGACCGCGAGCTTGCGCGCAAGCTCGGCGAGGTCGGCTTCCTCGGAGCGCCGATCGCCGAAGCGTACGGCGGTCGCGGCCTCGACTACATCGGCTACGGCCTGATCGCCGAGGAGATCGGCCGCGCCGACTCCTCCGCCCGCACCGTCGTCTCCGTCGTCACCTCGCTGGTCGGCGGACCGATCGAGAAGTGGGGCACCGAGGAGCAGAAGATGAAGTGGCTGCCGCGGCTCTGCTCGGGCGAGGGTCTCGGCTGCTTCGGCCTGACCGAGCCCGATACCGGCTCCGACGCCGCCAACCAACGCACCCGCGCGACCAAGACCGAGAACGGCTGGTCGATCAGCGGCCAGAAGATGTGGATCAGCCTCGGCAACGTCTCCGACTTCGCCCTGATCTTCGCCCAGACCGACCCCGAGAAGAAGCACCGCGGCCTTGCCTGTTTCATCGTCCCCACCGACAGCGACGGCTTCACGACGCAGGAGATCCACGGCAAGCTCGGGCTGCGCGCCTCCGACACCGCCGAAATCTCGCTCGACGAGGTCGAGGTCGGCGAGGATGCGATGCTCGGCGAGGTCGGCGACGGCTTCAAGGTCGCGATGAGTGCCTTGGAAAACGGCCGCTACAGCGTCGCCGCCGGCTGCGTCGGCATCTGCGAAGGCTGCGTCCAGTCTTCCGTCGAGTACGCCAAGGAACGCAAGCAGTTCGGCGTCCCGCTGGCCCGCTTCCAACTGGTCCAAGAGATGATCACGGAAATGATCCTCAAGCGCGACGCCAGCCGGATGCTGGTGCTGCGCGCCGGCCTGCTGAAGGACGAAAAGAAGCCGAACGCCACCGAGACCTCGATCGCGAAGCTGTACGCGACCGAGGCGGCGGTCGAATGCGCGAACCTGGCGATCCAGGTCCACGGCGGCTCGGGCTACGTCGACGACTACCCGGTCGAGCGCTACCTGCGCGACGCCCGGGTGACGACGCTCTACGAGGGCACCTCGCAGATCCAGAAGCTGATCATCGGCCGCGCCGCCACTGGCGAGAACGCGATGACGCCTCTCAAAGAGGGGTAGCTGGGTGGCGCAGGTCGAGGTCTCGGTCGACGACTTCCACGTCGGCCTCGTGCGGCTGAATCGGCCGGAGGCACGCAACGCGCTCTCGCCGGAGATGCGGGCCGAGCTCGCCGAGACCCTCGAGCGCCTCGACGCCGACCCGGAGGTTCGCTGCATCGTCGTAGCCGGCAGCGATGATTTTTTCGCCGCCGGCGCCGACATCAAGGCGATGGCCGAGCGCCCGCTCGACGCCCCGCCCGACCCAAAGGGGATGGAGTTCTGGACCCGCCTGGCGGCGATCGGGACGCCGACGATTGCGGCCGTCTCTGGCTACGCCTTCGGCGGCGGCTGCGAGCTGGCGCTGGCCTGCGACATGACCGTCTGCGACGAGAAAACCCGCTTCGGCCAGCCCGAGATCACGCTCGGGATCATCCCCGGCGGCGGCGGCTCTCAACGCCTGGCGCGGGCGATCGGCAAGCAGCGGGCGATGGAGTACGTCCTCACCGGCCGCCGCTGGGACGCGGAGACGGCCGAGCGCTGGGGCCTGGTCAACAAGGTTGCCGCCGACGGCACCTGGCTTACCGAGGCGATCGAGTTGGCACGTCGCGTCGCCGAGCGCCCGCCGCTGGCGGTGCGCCTGGGCAAACGGGCGGTACTGGAAGCGCAGGAGACGAGCCTCGCCGAGGGGCTGCGGGCCGAGCGCCAGCTCTTCGACGAAGCGATGGCGACCGAGGACCGGGTCGAGGGAATGACCGCATTTCTGGAGAAGCGCGAGCCGCGGTTCCAGGGCCGATGAGCGTCTCCCGGGTCGGCGTCGTCGGGGCCGGGACGATGGGCAGCGGCATCGCCCAGGTGGCCGCGCTCGGCGGCTACGAGACGGTGATCTACGACGTCTCTCCGACCTTGGCCGAGGGGGGAGCGGCGGCGCTGCGCCAGGCCCTCGACAAGGGCGCCGCCCGCGGCCGCTGGAGCGTCGACGAGGCGAAGACGGCCTCGGCGCGGGTCGAGACGACGGCGGAGCTCGACGGGCTGGCGGGATGCGAGTTGGTGATCGAGGCGGCGCCCGAGCGGGTGGAGCTGAAGCGCGATCTCTTCACCCAGCTGGCCGAGATTCTGGGGCCGGACGCGGTCCTGGCGAGCAACACCTCTTCGCTGCGCGTCACCGACATTGCCGCCGGGGTGCCGCAGCCGGAGCGGGTCGTCGGGATGCACTTCTTCAATCCACCGGCGCTGATGAAGTTGGTCGAGGTCGTCGCCACCGAGCGGTCCTCCGAGGCGGCACTGGCCGCGGCGACCGAAGTTGGCGAGCGGATGGGCCGAACGCCGATCCGCGCCAAGGACTCGCCCGGCTTCGTCGCCAATCGCCTCGCCCGCCCCTACAGCCTGGAGTCGCTGCGGATGCTCGGCGACGAAGTCGCCGACGCGGCGACGATCGACCGCATCGTCCGCCTCGGCGGCGGCTTCAGGATGGGCCCGTTCGAGCTGCTCGACCTGATCGGCCTCGACGTCAACCTCGAAATCGCCCGCTCCTTCTTCGCTCAGGGAGGCGAGGTGGAGCGCTGGCGCCCCAGCCCGATCCAGGAGAAGCTCGTCGCCGAAGGCAGGCTCGGCCGCAAGAGCGGCCACGGCTATCACGACTACGACGAGGGGAACCAGCGCGAGCCGGACCCCGACCTCGGGATCGACGCCCCCACGCTCGACCCCGAGCAGCTCGCCCGGGTCGACGAACGGGCCGAGCAGGTGCTGAGCCGTCTCTTCGCCCAAATCGTCAACGAGGCCGCCTACGCGATGGAAGAGGACATTGCCTCGACCGAGGACATGGACACGGCAATGAAGCTGGGCTTCAATTGGCCTGTGGGACCACTCGATTTCGCCGACCTGATCGGCCCGCCCGGTGCGGTGGAACTGCTCCAGGACCTCGAGCAGACCAACGGCGCCGCCTACGCCCAAGCGCCGATGCTGCGCCAAGCTGCAGAGCAGGGCGTCGCGCTGCGGAAGTTAGGGCGGTAGCGATGACCGCCGTTCGCCAGGCGATCGCGGCGAAGCGGCAGCCGCCGGAGGCGGTCCTCTCCCACCTCCCCGGCGACGGCGACGCGATCGTCGGCCTCGGCAACGGCGAACCGAAGACGGTCATCGACGCGATCGAAGCCGGCGCCGCTCAGCTCGAGAACCTGCGCCTGCACCAGATGCTCCCCCTCCGCGACCGCCCCTACATCGAGGGCGAAATCGAGGGGATGCGCCACGTCTCCTGGTTCCTCTCCCGGCACGACAAAGACGCCTTCCATCGCGGCGCCTGCGACCTCGTCCCGAACAACTTCAGCGAGGTGCCGATCTTGCTGCGGCACACGACCCGCGACCCGATCGCCCTCGCCGCCGTCTCGCCGCCCGACGAGCACGGCTACTTCTCGCTCGGCTGCCACGCCGAGTACGTGGCGCCGATGGTCGGCGAGATCCCGTTCTTCGTCGAGGTCAACGCGCAGATGCCGCGCACCTTCGGCGAGAACCAGATCCACATCAGTCAGATCCTCGGCTGGTGCGAGGCCGACTACCCGCTGGTCGAGGTGCCGCCGCGGGAGCCCCAGGAGGCCGACCGGCGGATCGCCGAGCTGGTCGCCGAACGGATCCCGAACGGGGCCACGATCCAGGCCGGGATCGGCGCCGTCCCCGACCAGGTGCTGGCGCTACTGGCCGAGCACCGCGACATCGGCGTCCACACCGAGCTGCTCTCCGAGGGCTTCGTCGACCTGGTCGAGAAGGGGGTGATCACCGGCACCCGCAAGCGCACCCACCGCAACAAGATCATCACCACCACCGCGCTGGGCACCAGGCGCCTCTTCGACTTCGTCGCCGACAACCCGGGGGTCGAGTTCTGGCCGGTGGACGAAACCAACAACCCGCGGAAGATCGCCGAAGAGCCGCACTTCACCTCGATCAACGCGACGATCGAGGTCGACTTCCTCGGCCAGTGCGCCTCCGAGAGCCTCGGCAGCGCCTACTGGTCCTCCTCCGGCGGCCAGCCCGACTTCGCCCGCGGCGCCGTCCTCTCCGAAAACGGCCAGGCGTTCATCGTCCTCCACTCGACCACCAGTGACGGCGAGACCTCGCGGATCGTCCCCCGCCTCCACCCCGGCGCCGCGGTCACCACCTTCAAGAACGTCGTCGACCGCATCGTCACCGAGTACGGCGTCGCCGAGCTCCGCGGCAGCACGATCGCCGAGCGAACCCGCCGCCTGATCGACATCGCCCATCCCAAGTCCAGGGACGAGCTATTGCGGGAGGCTCACGCCTGCGGCTACCTCAGCCAGGGCTAAGGCGCATCATCGCTTCGGCCAACTCGCTGGGCTTCTTGCCGAGGTTGGCAGCTAACAGAGCGCGATCCAAGGTCACCAATTCAGCAGAGCGACTCTGAGCCACCGCTGCATAGGTGGCGTCATAGAGAGTCAGGTCGTGGCGTTCGGCCAGTTGGCTCGCCCCTCTCATCTCCTTGGGGGTTGGGCGAATAGAGGGACAGACCTCGGTCAGGGCTTCGATCACCGTCGCGGCTTGCTCGGCGCTGGCGCCCGCTCGGCCTCGCATCAGAGCGTTGCCAACCTCATACACCGTCAGATCGAGAATCGAAAGCGCAATCGTTCGTTCCTTATGGGCGTCAAGCAGCTTGCGTGCGGGCTCGACTTCCTCCTCGCCCTCGGAGTGAAACCACTTCAACACGATGTTGGCGTCGCTAACGACGCTGATCGCGGGCATCGCGCTCCTCTCGCTGGGAGCGGATCACGTCAGCAGACTCAAAATTACCCAGCCCAGCCAATGCAGCGCGACCGCGCAAGAGCGCCGCGTCGACCGCAAGGGGGTCCGGCCAACCAAGCCGACGCCGCGCTGCCTCTTGGAGGAACTCGCTACGAGTTTGTCCGAGGCTTATGGTTTCTCGGTCGATCCGCTCCAGCAGATCGTCGGGCATCGTCACCAAGACCTTCGTCGCTTTTGCCATGCAAACAGCATAGCAACTCGATATCCCGCAGATATCTAACCGCTACTCAGGCGCATCATCACTTCGTCGGCGTAGCACCAGCTCCAGTCCTCGCCGGGCTCGGCCGAGCGGATGATCGGGTGGCCGGTGTCCTCATGATGGGCGGTGGCGTGTTTGCCGATCGAGTTGTCGCAGCAGCCGACGTGGCCGCAGGTCTGGCACATCCGCAGGTGCACCCAGCTCATCCCCATCGCCAGGCACTCCTCGCACCCAGCCACCTCCCCCGGTGGTTCGAGGTACTTAACCGCGTCGAGGTGGGTGCATTCAGCCACTACCCGTCGCGATCTCGGCGGGCTCACCACCGGGCATCCAGTGGGCCTCGACCGGCGGCGGCGCGTCGCGCAGGTAGCGCTCGGCGTCGAGCGCGCCCATGCAGCCGGTGCCGGCGGCGGTGACCGCCTGGCGGTAGGTGTGGTCGACAACGTCGCCGACGGCGAAGACGCCGCCGAGGTTGGTGCGGGTCGAGCCGGCCTCGGTGACGATGTAGCCGTCCTCGTCGGTGCCGACCTGATCCTTGACGATCTCCGAGCGCGGGATGTGGCCGATCGCAACGAAGGCACCGTCGGTGGCGATCTCCTCCTCGGTACCGGTCTCGGCGTTGCGGAAGCGCACCTTCTCCAGTTTCCCGCTCTCGCCCGCGACAAACTCCAGCGGGACCAGCGGCGCCTTGAACTCGATGTTGTCCTTTTCGGCGGCCCGGTCGAGCATGATCTTCGAGGCGCGGAACTCGCTGCGGCGGGTGACGAGCTTCAGCTCACTCGCGTACTTGGAGATGAAGATCGAGTCCTCCATCGCCGAGTCGCCGCCGCCGATCACGATCACCTTCTGGTCTTTGAAGAAAGCGCCGTCGCAGACGCCGCAGGTGGAGACGCCGCGGCCGCCGAGCTCCATCTCGCCGGGGATGCCGAGCCGTTTCGGCTCCGCCCCCATCGCCAGGATCACGGTCTTGGCGCGGTGCTCCTCGTCGCCGAGGAAGACCTTCTGCACGTCGCCGTCGGAGAGCTCGACCCGGTCGACGTCGTCGGTGACGAAGCGGGTCCCGAAGCGCTCGGCCTGAGCGCGGAACTGGCTCATCATCTCTGGCCCCATGATCCCCTCGGGGTAGCCGGGGTAGTTCTCGACGTCGGTCGTGTTCTGCAGCTGGCCGCCCCACTGGAAGCCCTCGAAGACGAGCGGCTCCAGGTTGGCCCGGGCGGTGTAGAGCGCAGCGGTGTATCCCGCCGGCCCCCCGCCGATGATGATTACGTTCTCGACCTTCTTGTTCTCAGCCATTTCTCGCCGCCTGAAGTCTAATACTTTACTTTTTATAGTACGCCTCGCGCTCGGCGGATTCAAGCCAGGGACCCTCCTCCGCCACCGGCTCCAGGTCCGAGCGGGCGGTCCCTCCGCGTTCGATCGGCAACTCCTCCTCTTCCCAGCGATGGACCGTGTGGCGGAGCTGGAAGAAGGCGAAGATGCCGGGTGGGATCGGCATCCAGAAGGAAACAAGGCGGAAGATCAGGACCGCCGGAAAAACCGTCTCCTCGGGGATGCCGAAGAGGACGAAGGCGCCGATCATGCCCGCGTCGACCGCCCCCACCCCCGCCGGCGCCAGCGGGAAGAGGTTGGCGACCATGCCGAGGAAGTAGCCCTGGACGACGACCGCCAGCGGCACGTGGACGCCGAAGGCATGGAAGGAGGCCCAGAGGACGCCGATGCTGAAGGCCCAGAAGCCGGCGGCGCCGATCACCGCCAGGCCGCCCCGAGAGGGATGAGCGAAGAGGCCGAGGGCGAAGCGGAAACCTTCGCCCAGGGTCGCCGGCACTTTGCCGACTTTCTCGAGGATCTGTTGAGAGCGCTCGCTGTGAGCGAAGCGGGTCAGCCGGTGGTCCAGGTCGGGGGGAATCAGCGTGATCAGGACGCCGACGATCAGCAGCAGGCCGGCGACAGCGGCGGGAACGATCGTTAGCTCGACCGAGCCCTTGCCGTTCATCACCCCGGTTCGCAGCAGGACGCCGAAGAGGATCAGGGCAAACGGATAAAAGAGGTAGTGAAGGGAGACGAAGGCGATCATGCGCCGCCCGACATCGCGGCGCGCCATCCCCGCCTTGCGCAGCGCCCAGTAGGTGAGAGCGACGCCTCCCGCACCGCCAGCCGAGAAGAGCAGCGTGGCGGCAACGCCCGCCATGTTGATCTCGTAGGTCTCGATCCACTTCAGGCGCAGGACGTCGCCGCCGACCACCGCCTTGAAGAGGGCAATGTAGGTCGCATAAGCGGCGACGTTGAAGGCGACCGCGATGCCGATCCAGAGCGGGTCGGCGTCGTCAAGCTTGCTCAGCGCATCGCCGAGCCCGACCAGCTTCGGGAAGAGGAAGTAGATCGCGCCGAGGAGGACAAGGACGAGGACGACGGTCTGGACGATCCGCCGCGTCGTAAAGATCGGCAATTCAGCGAAGCGATTGTTTCCGTTCGCCGAGTCTTCCTGAGACACCTCTTGGAAATTACCCGCTCGCGATCCTCTCCAGACGTTGCAGGCCTGCATTTACCCCGCGTACGAGGGGTTCCACCAGCGGCTCGCCCCGCCGCACCGCGCCCACCAGAAACGCACCGGCGATCAAATCGGTGACGTAATGCTCACCCAGGTAGACGAGGGCGAAGCCGAGCGTCCCCGCGTAGCCCCAGCCGAGCGCCCCCTCGACCTTGCCCGCTTCGGAGAGCGAGAGCGCCGCCTGCAGCGAGGTGGCGAAGTGCAGCGAGGGCATCGCCGCCCAGGGGTTGCCACCGAGCGCGTCGTACATCCGCTCCCAGGCCCGCCCCCAGGTCGGTTCGCCGACCTCGAACATGATCCGGCGGATCTCCTCGTCGCCGGTGAGACCGTTCTCGGCCGCCCACCAGGGTGGCGCCGTCGGCACCGCGAAGTACAGCGCGCAGCCGAGGTCGAAGACCGCCGCCATCTGCCGGGCGGCGCGCGGGAAGCGCTCGTTGTGGCGGACCAGGATCAGGGTCAGGGAGAGGTAGGGCTCGATGAACCAGAGCCAGTGGGTCCAGGTGAGGACCTTGTTGACGACTCCCACCTGGGGAAGCCGCGCCAGCGCCCGCTGCAGGCGCGCGTTGGGGAGGCGGCCGGCGCCGATCACCCGGTCGGTGACGATCGGGTAGCGCGTGTGCAGGCGGGCCCGCAGCCGCTCGGGGTCGTCATAAGGGAGCTCGTGGGCGACGGTAAAGGCCCACATCTGCAGCGCGAAGAGGGCGACGTCCCGGCGTTTCGTCCGCGGCTGCAGTACCGCCAGCGCCAACGGGCCCGCGGCAACGGCGGCGACGGTGACCGGCGCGGGTACGCGCAGGCGCTTGCGCAGCAGCGGGACCGCGACGGCGGCTCCGATCACCGCCACCCCTCCGGCCTGCACCGCCAGGCGAAGCGCTTTTGGTGGCCGCGAGCGCCTGCGCATCAAGTTGGCGAGTATAGGTCCGAGGCGCGAAGACAGCCGGGAGGGCGCGGCGCCGCCTTGCCTGAATAGAATGGCCGCGCTTTGACGCCCCACTCTCCTGGCGCAGACCAGATCGACACTCTGCTTTGGATCGGCTTCGTCGCCGCCGTGATCCTCGTGGTCGCGGTCAACGCCGCGCTCTTCTACGCGGTGCGGCGCTTCCGCTCCGAGCGCGGCGCCGCCCCGCGCCAGCTGCTCAGCGGCCGCAAACTGCAGTTCCGCGTCGGCGCCGTCCTCACCATCTTCGCCGCCCTACTCTTCATCCTCGGCGTCGTCTTCACCGACAAAGCCCGCGAAGCCCCCTCGACCGGAGAAGCCGGGCTCGCCTCGGCCAAAACCGAACCGCTGAAGATCAAGGCGACGGGCCAGCAGTGGCTGTGGCGCTACGACTACCCCAACGGCGCTTTCTCCTATTACAAGCTAGTCGTGCCGGTCGACACCGCGGTCGAACTCGAACTGCTCTCGACCGACGTCGTCCACACCTGGAACGTCAACGACCTCGCCCCGAAGGCCGACGCGGTGCCGGGCAAGAGCCACGACATCGTCTTCAGCACCGAAGACGAAGGCACCTACGAAGGCGACTCCTCGACCCTCTCCGGCCAGGCCTACGCGGCGATGCGTACCGCGGTCGAAGTGGTCTCCCCCGAGGAATACGAAAACTTCGTCAAGACGCAGCAATCCGAAATCGAAGCTGCCCAGGAACGGGTCGTCGGCCTGATCGAAAACGGAGAAGTGCCATGAGCCCCAGCCCTCATCCCGAGCTCGTAGTCGACGACTACCCGAAAAAGCGCCCTCGCTGGATCGAGCTGGCGACTTCCGCCGATCACAAGGACGTCGGCCAGATTCTGATCTGCGGCGCCCTCGGCTTCCTCTTCATCGCCGCGGTCGAGCTGGTGCTGATGCGCCTGCAGCTGCTGGTGCCGGAAAACACCTTCCTCTCGCCGGTCGGTTTCAACCGCATGCTCTCGCTCTACGGGGCGACCTCGATCTTCTTCTTCGCGCTGCCGCTCACGCTTGGGCTCTTTTACTACGTGGCGCCGCTGCAGATCGGCGCCCGCGGGACGGCACTGCCACGCCTCGGACAGATCGGGGCGGCGCTCTGGGTCGCTGGCGCGACCATCCTCTACGCAGGCTTCCTCTTCACCCCCTCCGAGGCCGGGGTCAACCCGCTGGCCCCGCTGACCGAGCTCGCCTTTCTCTCCAACAACGGCGTCGACGCCTGGGCGGCGTCGACCGGGCTGGCGACGCTCGGCTTCGTCCTCCTCGCGGTCAACCTGCTGGCGACGCTGCGGATGATGCGGGCGCCGGGGCTGGCCTGGCGACGGATGCCGATCTTCGCCTGGGCCGCGACCGTCTCCTCCTGGCTGCTGATCGTGATTGGCCCGGTACTGCTGGCGGCGCTGACGATGCTGCTGATCGACCGTAACTACGACGGCATCTTCTTCGCCGATGGATCCGGCGGCTCGCCGCTGCTCTGGCAGCACCTGAGCTGGATCTTCTTCACCGGCACCTACATGCTGCTGCTGATCTTCGCCTTCGGCGCGATCGCCGAAATCCTCGCCACCTTTGCCCGCAAACCGCTCTTCAACCGCACCGTGACGATGGCCTCGCTGGCCGTGATCGCCGTGATCGGCACCCTCGCCTGGATGCAGAACATGATCACCGCGCCGATCGGAATCGGCTGGACGTACTTCGCGATGCTGATGTCGCTGGCGCTCGTCGTCCCCTTCGGCCTGGTCATCTTCAACCTGATCGCCACCATCGCCGGCGGCACCCTGCGGATGCGGGCACCCGTCCTGTTCGCGGTCGGCGCGATCTTCGCGATCTCGATCGGCCTCGCGGCCGAGCTCGAGCAGTCGCTGGTCGGCGCCGGCTGGCACCTGCACAACACCACCGACGCCACCGCCGCCACCCATTTCGCGCTCATCGGCGGCGCCGTCCTCGGCGGTTTCGCGGCCCTCTACTACTGGTTCCCGAAGATGACCGGCCGGACGATGGGTGAGCTGATGGCCCGCTTCTCCTTCTGGACGATCATCACCGGCCTGATCCTCGGCTTCGTGCCGCTCTTCTTCGCCGGCGCCGACGAGGGTCAGGTGGTCGACGCCTACAAGTACTTCAGCGGCACCGGCGTCACCGCCTACAACGTGATCGCCACCATCGGCGTCTTCATCCTCTTCGTCGGCCTGCTGCTGACGATCCTCAACGCGATCTTCAGCCGCACCAACGGCGCCCCCGCCGGCCACGACCCGTGGGGCGGCGACACGCTCGAGTGGTTCGCGCTCTCGCCCCCCGAGCCGCACAACTTCGACGTCCTCCCCGACGTCCGCAGCCCGCACCCGCTGCGTGACATTCGCGAGGCGATCGGCCATCGCACCCGCCGTGCCGAGCAGGCGGCGGCGCGCGAGTCCCAGCCGGTAGCCTGAGCTCCGCATGAGCGGTGCCCAGACTGCGACCGTCGCGCAACGCCCGGCGGTCCCCACGCTTCTCCGCGACTACCTGACGCTAACCAAGCCGAAGGTGCAGTCGTTGCTGCTCTTCACCACGATCACGACGATGTACGTGGCGGGCGACCCCTCGCTCGAGCTGGTCTTCCTCACCTGCCTCGGCGGCGCCCTCTCGGCCGGCGGCGCCGGCGCGATCAACCATGCCGTCGACCGCGACATCGACCGCACGATGGCCCGTACCGCCAACCGCCCCGTCGCCTCCGGCCGCGTCTCCGCCGCCGCCGCGACCGCCTTCGGCATCACCCTCGGCGCCGCCTCCTTCCTGCTGCTGGCGCTGACGGTCAACCCGCTGGCGGCGGCGCTCTCGCTCTCCGGCTTCTTCGGCTACGTCTACGTCTACACCCTCTGGCTGAAGCGGACGACGCCGCAGAACATCGTCATCGGCGGCGCCGCCGGCGCGGTGCCGCCCCTGGTCGCCTGGGCCGCGGTCACTGGCGGCCTCGACGGCATGGCCTTCTACATGTTCGCGATCGTCTTCTTCTGGACCCCGCCCCACTTCTGGGCCCTCTCGCTGCTGATGAAGGACGAGTACGCGAAGGCCGGGATCCCGATGCTCCCCGTCGTCCGCGGCGAGGAGGAGACCCGCCGCCAGATCCTCCTCTACACCGTCCTTCTCTACGCCGTCACCCAGCTCCCCTTCTGCGCCGGCGGCCTCGGCGTCGCCTACCTCGTCCCCTCGATGCTCCTCGGCGCCGGCTTCATCTACTTCTCCACCCGCCTCTACCGCAGCCGCGACCGCCGCTGGGCCCTGCGCACCTACCTCTACTCCCTCGCCTACCTCGCCGCGCTGTTCCTCTCGATGGCGATCGCGGCCAACGTCTGAGCGGCAGTCGCCGGACTGGATTGATAGAAATCCCGGCAATGGATCGCGAGACCGCACGTCGGAACATGCGCGCCGGGCTGGTCGCCGGGGGCATCGCCGCCGGGATCTTCGCCCTCTCGTTCGTCGCAGCCTTCCTCTACATCGCCCAGTAAGAGATGGCCGAGCACCGACACGTCCCCGAGCCAGGCGAGACGATCTACACGCCGCGCCCGTCCTGGGCACCGGTCTTCTTCGCCGTCGGCGCCGTCGGCCTGGTCTGCGGGATCTTCGCCGCCGGTTTCATCTTCTCGCCCTTCGTCTACGCGATCATCGGCGCGATCGTGATCCTCGGCGCCTTCCGCGGCATCGTCCGCGGCGCGATCGGCGACTACTACCGGCTCCCCCGCCGCCAGGAGACGCGCAGCGCAGCATTGCCGGTAGAAACGATTTCTGGGCCTCCGCAGGCCTAGAAGAGCCCTCAGCCCGAGCCTGGCAGGCTCATTTCGCTCGTCGCTCCGTCGCTGGTCCAGCATCTGACGATGTCGCGCATCGAGAGGACGCCGATCGCCTCTCCCCGGTCAAAGACGACCAGGTGGCGGACGTTGCGCCGGGACATCTCCGCTGCCGCCCGCTCGAGGCTCCAATCGGGTGCCGCGGTGAGTACTCCCTCGCTCATGTGGTCGGCGACCCGCTCGTGCTCGGGGTTCTGGCCGCGGGCGACAGAGATCAGCAGATCACGCTCGGTGACGATCGAGGGAGCGGGCATCTCACCGTCGATCACGAGCGCGGCCCCGGTCCCTTTCTCGACCATCTTTTCCGCCGCCTCACGCAGCGTGTGGGAGGGCCCCACGGTCAAAGTGATCTCCGACATGCCGTCCCTCACCTGCATCTGCGACCTCCCGTCGCGTCGGGTTCAAGTTAGTGCGGATCGTCTCAAGACTAGCCCACTATCGGTGCCTGAGGAGACGCTTTCTCAGGGGTCCCGACATATAGACTCCCGCTCGCACTCTGCCCCATGAGCCACCCCTCGAAACTCATCGTCCCGCTGTTCGCGCTCGTTGCTCTGGTCGCCTTTGCGGCGGTCGGCTCGGGCTGCGGCACGACCACTGCCGACACCGCTCGTGGCCGCACTCTCTTCGTCCAGAAGTGCGGCGTCTGCCACACGCTGGCGCAGGCCGGCACCACCGCCCAGGTGGGGCCGAACCTCGACGAGGCGTTCGCCGCCGCGCGTGAAGAAGGCAACGACTCAGACACGGTCGAAGGGGTCGTCAAGGCGCAGGTCGAGTTCCCCCGCGAGAACAACGGCAATCCCCGCGTCTCGATGCCGGCCGACATCGTCACCGGGCAGGACCTCGACGACGTCGCCGCCTACGTCGGCGAATGGGCCGGCGTGGAAGGAGCAGCACCGCCCAAGGTCGCCGGCGGACCCGGCGCGCAGGTCTTCGCCAACAACGGCTGCGGCGGCTGCCACACCTTCAAAGCCGCCGGCTCGGGCGGCGTCACCGGGCCGAACCTGGACGAAGTCCTGCCGGGCCAGAGCGAAGCGATGATCGATGAATCGATCGTCAATCCAAACAAGGTGATCGCCAAGGGGTATCCCCCGAACGTGATGCCCCAGAACTTCGAACAGCTGCTCTCCGAAAAAGAACTCGAAGACCTCGTCAAGTACCTGAGCGAAAACACCGGCGGCGGCAAAGGTCAGTCGGGTTCCAAGAGCAAAGGCTGAGCAGAAGGCGGCCTGGCGCCGCTGCGATGATGCTTGAGTAGATGCGGGAACGCCTGAAGAGCCGCCTCGAGATCTCCCCGGAGCGCTACGCGCAGGTGACGCTGGTCGCGCTCGCCGGACTCTCGCTGATCGTGCTGACCGGCGCCGGCGTGCGCCTGACCGGCTCCGGCCTTGGCTGCCCGGATTGGCCCAAATGCTACGGCGGCAACACCCCGCCGCTCGAATCGCACGCGGTAATCGAGTACGCGAACCGGCTCCTCACCGGCTTCGTCGGCTTCGCCGTGATCGCCGCCAGCGTGCTCGCCTTCTTCAGGCGCCCCTACCGCTGGCACCTCGCCCTCTTCGGGGGGCTGCTGCCGCTCGGCGTGATCGGCCAGGCGATCCTCGGCGCCCTGGTGGTCAAGTACCACCTCGCGCCGGGCCTGGTGATGAGCCACTTCATCCTCTCGATGATGCTGCTCGACGCCGCCTTCGCCCTGGCCTGGTGCTCGCGCTACGAACCGTGGGAGCGACGGCGCTCGCAGGACCGCCTCGGCGTCTGGGCGGTGCGGGCCCTGATCCCGCTCGGCCAGCTGACGATCCTGGCTGGGACGATCGCCACCGCCTCTGGCCCCCACGCCGGCGCCCACGAAGGGCAACTGGTCCACCGCTTCGACTTCGAGGGGACGGGGACGCTGGAATGGGTGGTACAGCGCCATGCGGTGATCGCTACGGTCTATGGCCTCGCCGCGATCGGCGTCTGGTTCCTGCTGCGGCGCCCCGGCGGCGATGGACGGGCGCTCAAGGCCCTGACCGTGGTGCTCGGCCTGCTGGCGCTGCAGGGCGCGATCGGCGGCATTCAGTGGTGGCTGGAACTGCCGGGTGAGCTGGTCTGGGTCCACGTGGCTGTCGCCACCGCGAACTGGCTGGCGATGCTTTGGACGGTGGCTTCGGCCGGCCGGCTCGAGCCGCGTGGAGAACCGACGCCGGCCTTGCGGGAAGAGCGGCAGCGCCACGCCGCTGCCACCGCCGGCTCCGCCTGAGGCTTGCTTCCCTTCTGGCTCTCTATTGGCGTTCTGAGCCTCGTCCAGGCCATGCTGGTCGCCTTACCCAAGCCACCCGTCCTCGCCCTCCTAGAGCGCCTACGGAGCCGCTGGTGGGCCCTGGTACTGCCGCTCTCGATCGTGGTGGTGATCTCAGCGATCGCCCTCGATTCGGCCAGCGCCCGCTTCCTCACCTACCTGGCGCTGTTTGCCGTGCCGCCGCTCGCCGCCGCCGCTCTCGCCTGGCTCGTCCGCGGCGCCCGACTCGAGCTGGCCCTCCTCGTCCTTCCTCTGTTCGCGGTCGCCTGGGCCGCCAAGGGCTCGCTCAGCGGCCAGAGCGCCGCCCTCGCCCTCTCCGCCCTCGCCTGCGTCACTCTCGGCTGGCTGGTCGCCTGCGCGGTCCCGCCTCGCTGGCTGAAGCTGGGGATCTACCTGATGGCAGCGGTGGACGCCTACCTGGTGGGCTCAGACCTCCTCCAAGGCCCAAACGCCGTCCTCAACACCGCTTCGCCCGACATCGGCCTCCCCCGTCTCCAGCTCGCCTCCTTCGGCTCGGCGGTGATGGGCTTCGGCGACCTCTTCGTCGCCGCCACGCTAGGCGCCCTCCTCGCCTCAGATCGGCGCCTGCAGCTGCGCGGTGCAGCCCTCGCGGCGGTCATCTGCCTCAGCTTCGACCTGCTCTTCTTCGCCGTCGACGAGCTCCCAGCGACTGTCCCGATCGCCCTGACGCTGGCGGCCGTCGAGCTGACAGCGAAGACTAGATCTGGGTTACGAGCGCAGCAAAGCCGGCGATGACAGCCGAAGACATCGCGATGGCGCCGAAGATCAAGGCGCGCTGCACCGATTCGATCCCATCGGCGAGTCGGTCCAACCGCTTATCGACGACTTCAAAACGCTTGTCGACCTGCGCAAAGCCCTGTTTGACCTGAGTATCGAGTTCTTTAATCCGTTCGTCGACTCGGTCGAAGCGTTCGTCGATGCGCTTCCCGAACTCGTCAAGCCGCTCGTCGGTCCAGCTCTCCCTCATCGTCTGCATGCTGCCAGACTACAGAGATAAATGCAACTTTTTGTCGTAGTTCGTAAATTTACTGTGCCAATTCAGTGACGCTTCTGCTCTATCCACCGATAGGCGTAGATGCACCCGGCAATCACGATCACCAAGCCCAGCAACGCCCCCACCAGCGGCCGGGTAAGCAGCGTCACCGCGATGATCAGAGCAGCCGCGACTCCGACGATGACGACCCATTTGAAGACGGCCGCCTCGTTGAGGCTCATACCGCCCTCAGAGGATGTAGACGGTTACGTAGACGATGATCCACATGATGTCTACGAAGTGCCAGTAGATGCCTGGCACCTCGACACCGAGGTGGTCCTCGGCCTTGGGGCCGAAGTGGCCGCGGAAGGCGCGGATCGTCGCGAAGGTGAGCAGCATCAGGCCGACAAAGACGTGGGCTCCGTGGAGGCCGGTGAGGCTGTAGAAGATCGAGCCGAAGGAGAGGTCACGGGCGCTGAAACCCAGGTGCACGTACTCGTTGATCTGGATGAAGAGGAAGGTCGCGCCTAGCAGCCAGGTGGCGACGAGCCCGAGTTTGAGGCCGGCGCGATTGCCGCGGCGGATCGACTCCAGCGCGTAGTGGATCGTGAAGCTCGAGGAAACCAGGATCGCCGTGTTCATCCCCGCTACGGCGACCGGCAGTTCGTACGGTTCCGGCGGCCAGGTGGCCGGGTTAACGACCACGCGGAGGAAGAAGTAGGAGGCGAAGAACGCTCCGAAGAGCATCACCTCGGAGACGATGAAGAGGAGGATGCCGAGCGTCTGGCGGTCGATCCGCGAGCTCTGGTTGGCCTCGGGCGGGCCGTGGTGGTGATCGGCGTGGTCGTGGCCGACGCTGACGGTCGCGCTCTCCATCAGCTCGCAGCCCCTTCCTCGGCGACCGCGGCCGCAACGGCGGTGGCGGGCCTGCCGACCTCGATGTGTTCGACGGACTTCTCGGTGATCTCGCGCACGCGGCCGATCAGGTCATCCTCCAGCCACTGCGAGCGCTCGCCGGCGAAGGTCGAGATCAGGATGTCGTCGATCCGGTAGTGCTCGATCGCGTTTTTCACCGCGTAGAAGGGATCGGGGCTCATCGGCTGGCCGGTCGCGTCGATCTCGGCGCGGTAGAGCTCGGCCAGCGTCGCAGCGAGGTCACGCACCACCTGCGCCTCGCTCACGTCCTCGGCCCGGGGGCAGACGATCGTGAAGCGGTGCGGGCGAACGTTGGCGCGCTCCTTCATCCGGTTGATCAGATCGGGCGTGGCGACGGTCTTGGTCGCCACCACGAGCGTGTGATTGAGGTCCCAGCGGATCGCGTCGTCTTCGATCCGGACGGGGATGTGGGTCAGTTTGACCTCCGGCTCTACCCGGTCGCGCGCCCACTCGACGAGATTGCGGCGCATGAAGCCAAAACGGGTGTCGTAGAGGCAGGAGAGCAGCACCTCGCCAGGCTGGTGCGCCCGGACGGCATCGTCGAGGGCCAGCGACGGCTCGGGGTCCAAGACCTCCCCCACCGACTCGATCCCGAACTCGCTCAGCAGCGACATCGTCACCTCGACTCTGGCGCGCGCAGCCTCGCGGATTTCGCCGGTGTCGATCAACTGACCGACGGAAGGCTGGTTCTGCGGCGCGGCCACGACGACGCCGGAGACCTGCTCCTGGCGCTCGCGCACCGCCTGCAGCAGCTTGCGCCCGCCGGCAACCTCGTTGAGGAAGACCAGCAGCGGCTGGCGCTCGTCAGTCTGCTCCACGCTCATCAGCTGGTACCTACCACGCTGGGCTCACCGGCCGGAACCTCGGCTCCTTCGCCGGCCATGATCGCGTGTTTGGCGCCTGGGACCCCGTACTCGTAGGGGCCGCCGACAACGCGCGGAATCTCGTCGAAGTTGAAGATCGGCGGCGGCGAGGAAACCTGCCACTCGATCGAGTTGGCGCGCCACGGGTTGCCGTCAGCGCGCGGGCCGTAGCGCCAGCTGACGACCATGTTGTAGAGGAAGACCAGCTGGACGGCGCCGAGCATGAAGGCGAAGCAGCTGATCAGCAGGTTCCAGTTGCCGAACTGTTCGGCGTAGTCGGCGACGCGCCGCGGCATCCCGTCCATCCCGACCCAGTGCATCGGGACGAAGGTGCCCCAGGTGCCGATCAGGGTGCCCCAGAAGTGGACGCGGCCAAGTTTCTCGTCGTACATCCGGCCCGTCATCTTCGGGAACCAGTGATAGACGCCGGCGAAGATCGTGAAGACCGAGCCGCCGAAGAGGACGAAGTGGATGTGGGCGACGATGAAGTAGGTGTCGGAGACATGGATGTCGATCGGCACCATCCCGAGCATGACGCCGCTGATGCCGCCGATCGTGAAGGTGACAATGAAGGCGAGCGCGAACAACATCGCCGTTGAGTAAGTGTGGATCTTGCCGAAATAGAGCGTGCCCAGCCAGGAGAAGATCTTGATCCCGGTCGGCACCGCGATCAGCAGGGTGGTGATCATCATCGGCACCCGCAGCCAGGAGAACATCCCGGCGACGAACATGTGGTGCGCCCAGACCGAGTAGCTGAGGACGACGATCCCGATCAGCGCCAGGGCCATCAGCCGGTAGCCGAAGATCGGCTTACGGGCATGGGTAGATATGACCTCGGAGATGATCCCGAACCCGGGCAGCATCATGATGTAGACCGCCGGGTGGGAGTAGAACCAGAAGATGTGCTGGTAGCTGATCACGTCGCCACCGGCTGCGAAGTCAAAGAAGTTGGTGTGCAGAGCGCGGTCGAAGAGAACCATGAACTGGACACCGGCGATGAACGGGGTCGCGGCGACGACTAGCAGCGAGGTCGAGAGGTTCGCCCAGACCAGCAGCGGCATCCGCCAGAAGGTCATGCCCGGCGCTCGCATGGTGATGATCGTGACCAGGAAGTTCAGCGCGGTGGCGATCGATGACGCACCGGCAAACTGGACGCCGAGGTTGAAGAACGACTGCCCCAGCGGGGCGCCCGTCGAGAGCGGCGCGTAGCCGGTCCAGCCGGCGTCGAAGGCGCCGCCCGGGCAGAGGAAGCTGCCGATGAAGAGGATCCCGGCCAGCGGCAACATCCAGAAGCTGAGCGCGTTCAAGCGCGGGAAGGCCATGTCCGGCGCGCCAATCATCAGCGGCAGGACGTAGTTCGCGAGCCCGGCGAAGACCGGGATCACGAAGACGAAGATCATCAGTACCGCGTGGGTGGAGAAGAGGCTGTTGTAGGTGGCGGCGTCGACGATCTGGGTGCCCGGCTGGGCGAGCTCGGCCCGGATCAGCATCGCCATCAGGCCGCCCACGAAGAAGAAGAAGAAGGTGGTGCAGACGTACTGGATGCCGATCACCTTGTGATCGGTGTTGAAGCGGAAGTAGTCCTTCCAGCTCTTCGCCCCGTGCTGGGAGTGGTCGTCGGGAATCGTCGGCAAGCCGGCGGCCCAGCGCAGCCAGTAGTCGAAGCAGCCGAAGCCCGCCAGGAAGCCGAGCGGAGCCGTGATCGCGGGCACGACGATGTGCGGGTAGCCGGTCTGTTCGGTCTGGTAGATCGGCAGGTCGGAGATCGCCCGCAGCGCCACCACGAGGCCGAAGCCGAACGCCCCGAAGAGGATCGCTCCCAGGATTCCTCGGGTCCAACCTGGCTTCTTGATCGCGGCAACCATCAGCTATCCCCCATTATGCCCCGCCGGCTCCGAGGCCCACGGGGTTCGTCTCGGTGTCCTGCGTAACCGACTCCAGCAATTCCGGCGGCGTCTTCTGGTCGAGGCCTTCGACCCATTTTTCGAACTTGGAAGGCGACTCGACGACAACTTTCGCCCGCATCGTCGCGTGCCCGAAGCCGCAGAGCTCAGTGCAGACGAGCTGGTAGGTCCCGACCTTGTCCGGGGTGACGTAGGCGGTCGTGGTGATGCCGGGGACGTTGTCTTTCTTGATCCGCCACTCGGGCACCCAGAAGGAGTGGATCACGTCCTGGGCGTGCATTTTGAAGACGATCTGGCGGTTGACCGGGACGTGGAATTCGCCTTCTTTCCAGGCGTAGCCTTTCCCGGGGTAGGCGAAGCTCCAGGCGTATTGCTGGGAGAAGACGTCGACCGTGAGGGCACCCTTCTCCGGCGATTCGATTTCGTCGAGGACCTTCCAGCTGTAGCCGGCGCCAAAGAGGACGATGATCGTCGGGATCACGGTCCAAGCGATCTCGAGGCGGGTGTTGCCGTGGATCGGCTCGCCGTCGGACTCGTCGCCCGGCTTGGCTTTGAATTTGTAGAGGGCGTAGAAGAGCATCACCATCACCAGCGAGAAGACGAAGGAGGAGAGGACGATCATCACGTTGAGGAGATCGTCGATCTTCGGCGCGGCAGTGGATGCCTCTTGGCCGTCCCAGTTGATCGAGACCATCACCGCTGAGATGACGACCGTCATTGCGATCGTCGCCAGCAGCATCTTCACTATGGGCAGGCGGCCGTACATTGGGGCGGCGGGCATTCTATTGAAGCGGCGGCGGGAGGCTTTGCGGCCCCTCGGGTGGCATTCCGCACTAGCTTCCAGGGCGCGGTAGACCGGCGAGTTCGCCGATCGCGGCGGCGAGGACCCCGCGGGCGACTCCCTCCCAGCTCCAGAGCCGGCCAACGGTCTCGACCAGGGCCTGCCGCGCCGCCGCCCGATCGTTTTCTGGAAGGTCCAGCCAAGAGTTGAGCCGTTCGGCGATCGCCTCGACCGCGCCTTCCTCGACCGGGAAGGAAGTGAGCCGGCCAACAGGCGCCGGCAGCTCCGCGCGCAGCTGCCGCGAGACCTCGAGCATCCCCGAGTGGCCGGCAGAGACGGGCAGGGTGCCGCAGGCCGCAGCCTCGGCGGCGACCATCCCGAATGCCTCCGGGAAGGTGCTGGGCATGACCATTGCCTCCGCCTTCGGGAAGAGCTCGGCGACCTCATAGTGCTCGAGCCGGCCGATGAACTCGACCGAGCCGGCGGCGGCGCGGGCCATCTCCGCGTAGCCCCGCGGGGGATCGTCGAAGAAGGCGCTGAGAATCGGCAGCGGCCTCTCCTCTCCGCCTTCGAGCGCCCAGCCGCGCCGGGCGATCTCGCGGGCCTCGTCCAGGTCCGCCCGCTCCAGCGCCGCCAGCAGCCGGCGCAAGCCATCCTCGTAAGCGCCGAAGCCGGCGACTTCGAGACGCACCTCTGGATGGGCAGCCCGGACCAGCGGCCATGCCGCCAGCAGCAGGTCCACCCCCTTGGAGACGAGGAACTTGCCGACGAAGGCGACCAGCGGCTCGCGCTCGCCGCCGGGTCTGAACTCCTCGACGTCCACCCCTGGGGGGCCCAGGCGCGTCTTCCCGGGCAGGTCCGGGAGGTCGGAGAGCGCTGCCCAGAGCGACTCGGCGGTGTGACCGGAGCCGACCAGGACCCCGTTTGCCGCTTCCACCCCCTCGCGCGCGTAGGGCAGGAACCGGGGGTGCGGTTTGACCGTGTACTCGAGGGCCGAGCCGTGGATCTTCACCGCGAAGGGCGCTACCTCGGCCCGCGCGAGGATCGCCGGTCCCATCACGAGGTGGTTGGCGAGGGCGAGGTCGATGCCGCCGGCCGCCTCGGCCACCTCCCGCACCGCCGCGACGTTGGCCTCTATGTAGTGATCGAGCTCGGCCTCAGTCAGCTCCGAGAAGGTCTTGACCTCGAACCCTTCATACGGGTCCTTCACGTAGACGGGGAGCAAGCCCCCGATGTCCGGGTTGTGGATCTGCACGCCCTCCAGCCGGACCTCGCGGTCCTGGCAGAGCAGGTGCACCTCGTGACCGAGCCGGGCCAGCGCGCGGGCCAGGTTGACGTTGTAGATGTTGCTGCCAGTGCCGCGCAGCATGTAGCCGTGGAAGATCAGTACACGCATCGGAGCCGCCCAAGCTATTAGTCTTCCCGGCGATGAACGAGAAGCAGCTCTACCGGATGCGCGCCGCGGCCTCGGGTCGCGAGGCCCTCGCCCACGCCGAGCCCGGCTCGGTCTACGTCGACCGCGAGACCGGCGAGGAGATGGCGCCGGTGGCGATGGTCCTGCCCCTCGCCCCCTCCGCCTCGTCCCTCCCGCGCAGCCCGGAGAACCTCCGCGCCTGCCGCCGCTGCGACCAGCTGATCGGCTTGGACGTCAGCGACTGCCCGTACTGCGGGCTGCGTCAAGAAGCGCTCTAGACACGACTGGGTTGGGCGTCGGTAGGCCCTCCTCACTTGCCTACCTGGCTCATCGTCAGCTGTCGATCCGCGTTGGGGTAGGGCCAGCGGCACAAAACGTGAGGAGGGCCTACCGACGCCCCTCATTGGCTCTCACGATTCAAGGTCAAGACCCTGAGCGGGCGCAGTCGCCGCGTCGCCTCTCTTCGAGTTACCTGTACACGTAACCGTCGCGCCGATTCGGGAGGTGGGGTCGGGTGCCCCTCTGAACGTTTTGCGCCGCTGGCCCTATTCGACCTCGGAAGGCAGGCAACGATCCAGCCAGGTAGGCGAGTGAAGAGGGGCACCTGACCCCTACCTCCGACGCCTCGAACTACGGCTTCTTGACCAGCGTCGCCGTGTAGAGCAGGCGGGCGTTCGAGTAGTAGCAGCCGTAGGTCTTGATCTTGCCGACGCCCTGTTGGGGGTGCCCGTTCTGGATGTCTTCCTTGGAAGAGCAGTGTTCGGGCAGGCGGCTGCCGCGCCAGGTGTTTTCGGCGGAGACGTTGAAGGCGAACATCGGCGCCCAGGTGGGGACGGTGAGGGCGACGACCTGGCCCTGGAGGACGGTGAGGGGATGGTCGAGGGCGAAGACCGGGGTGCTGCCGAAGTAGGGGTTGAGGACCTCGATCGGGCTCTGGCGGACCAACGTGTATTTCGGCGGCTTGGTGTTTTCGACCGGGCGCAGGACGCCGATCCGGGCCTCCGAAGGGGTGCCGAGGAAGTCGTTGAAGAAGCTCACCTCGTCGGTGGTTTCTTTCGTTTCCTTGGTCGAGGGCTTGGCGAGAGTGATCGACCAGGCGACGATCTTGCCTTCGAACGGCGCCTCGTAGGGACGGGCCACCCCGTCGGCGACCGCCTGGAAGCCGGTCACGTGGCCCTCGACCCGGCAGGGCGTGATCTCGACATTGTTGACGATCTTCCCCGGGCAGGAGGCCGGCGGGGTTTCCGCGGTTTGGCCGAGGACAACCACCTGCAGTGGGGCCGAGTCCGCCTCACGCGGAGCAGCGATCGCGACCAGGGCGGCAAGCAGGCAGGCAGCAGCCGCCAGCAGGGCCCAGGCGCGGCGGGACGAGGTCTTGGTCTCTGCGATTCGCATCGTTGAGGCAACACGGGCCACTGAGCCCAGTTGCGGCGCCAATCTTGCCGTTCGTCCCGGCCGGATGCGCCGTCACGGGGGCGCTTGCACGATCCCGGCCAAGCGCCCCGGTAGGGTCAGGCGCCAGATGGAGGCTTCGAACCAAGCAGGCGAATTCATCCCGGCGGCGCTCGCTGCCTACGGAGTCGAGGCCGACGAGATCGAGCTGGCGGTGATGCAGGCCGCCCACGAGACCTTCTGGCCGCCGATCCTCGAACTGCTCGAACTCGACACCAGCGCCGCTGCCTCCGAGCACGATCCCGACCTCTCGCAGGCGCCGCCGAGCTGATGAGCGAGCCGCTCGATCTCTCCCTGCGCGACCAGGCGGCGGCGATCGCCGCCGGGGACGTCGATGCCGGCGAGCTGTTGGAGGCGACGCTGGCACGGATCGAGGCGCGCAACTCGACGATCAACGCGATCGTCGAGACCTTCCCCGAGCGTTCGCGGGAGATGCTGGCCGCGGCTCCGACCGGACCGCTCCACGGCGTCCCAGTTGTGATCAAGGATGAGTGGCCGCTGCCGTGGCGGGCGCAGCGCTTCGGCGCCGCCGACATGCTGGCGAGCCCAGAGCCGGGCGAGTCCGGCCCCTACCGCGCCCTCCGCGACGCGGGAGCGGTCGTCGTCGGCGTCGGCAACATGCACGAGCTCGGGGCCAGCAGCACCGGCAACGTCTCCGTCTATGGACCGGCCGGGAACCCGTGGAACCCGGAGCGCTGCCCGGGCGGCTCCTCCAGCGGGCCGGCTGCCTCCGTCGCCGCCCGCCTCGTCGCCGGCGCCGTCGGCGCCGACGGCGTCGGCTCGATCCGCTACCCGGCCGCCTACTGCGGGCTGACCGGGCTGAAGCCGACCTTCGGCCGCTCGGCGATGGAGGGCCACCACATGGCCGACGTCTCGACCACGATCGTCTCCGGCCCACTCTGCGCCGACGCCGCCGACGCCCGCCTGCTCGGCTCGGCCCTCTTCGGCGAGAAGCTGCGGGCGGGCGATGTGAGCGGCCTGCGGATCGGGGTCATCCGCGACGAGGTCTCCGAAGACGTGGCGCCCGCCGTCCGCGAGGCCTGCGAGGCGGCGATCGAGGAGCTACGACAGGAGGCCGGCGGCGAGGTGCGCGAGATCGAGCTGCCGGAACTGCCGGCGGCGACGCTGGCCACGGTCCTGATCGCCAACAGCGAGAGCCTCGGCGGCATCACTCCCGAGCGCCTGAACAATCTCGACCCCGAGCTGAGCCCGCTCGGCCGCGGCCTGCTCAAGTACCGGCTGCTGCTGCCAGCGGTGGCGACGGTGAAGTCGCACCAGCTGCGGACGATCGCCCGCCGCACCCTCGCCTCGGTCTTCGCGGACGTCGACGTGATCGCCTGGCCGACGGTGCCGGCTGTCGCGCCGCCGCTGGCGGTGCCGATGGTCGAGCTGCCCTCCGGCACCCTCACCGCCGACGCCGCCAATGTCCGCGGCGGCGCCCTCGCCAACCTCACCGGCATCCCCGCGGTCAGCGTCCCGGTCGGCTCCTCGGAAGGGCTGCCGATCGCCCTGCAGTTGCAGGCGGCCTGGGGACGAGACGAGCTCCTGCTCGACGCGGCCGAGGCGCTGGAGCGCGCCAACGGCCGCCGCTGGGTCGAGGCGGTGCCGCCGCTCGCCCAAGGCGAGCCCTCGGAGGCTTAGTAGCGGTGCCCGCGATCGTCGTCGAGCGGCTCGAGCGCGCCTTCGGCGAGGTGCTGGCCGTGCAGGGCATCGACCTCCAGGTCGATGAGGGGGAGATCTACGGCTTCCTCGGCCCCAACGGGGCGGGCAAGACGACGACCGTGCGGATGCTGACGACGCTGCTGCTACCGACCGGCGGCCACGCCGAGGTCGCCGGCTGTGATGTGGTCCGCCAGGCGCGCCAGGTTCGCGCCTCGATCGGGGTGGCGCTGCAGGAAGCGGCGCTCGATCCACTGATGACCGGCCGCGAGCTGATCCGTCTGCAGGCGACGCTGCAGGGGTTGCCGCCCGCGGCGGGGCGCAAACGCGCCGACGATCTACTGGAGCGGGTCGACCTCGCCAATGCCGCCGACCGCCGCGTCGGCGGCTACTCGGGCGGGATGAAGCGACGCCTCGACCTCGCCGCCGCACTCGTGCACGAACCGCGGGTGCTCTTCCTCGACGAGCCGACCACCGGCCTCGACCCGGTTAGCCGCAAAACGATCTGGGAAGAGGTGCAGGCGCTGAACGAAGACGGCACCACTGTCTTCCTCACCACCCAGTACCTGGAGGAGGCCGACCAGCTCGCCGACAACGTCGGGATCATTGACAGCGGCCGGATCGTCGCCGAGGGAACGCCGGAGGCGCTGAAGGGCGAGGTCGGCCACCCGCACGTCGAGCTGCTGGTCGGCGAGGGCGCGGTGCCCGAGGCGGAGCGGGTCTGCCAAGAACTCGGCAAGCTGCTGCCGCCGAAGGACGGCAAGCGGGTGCTGCTCGAGGTCGAGCATGGCGCCGCCGACATCCCGCGGGTGGTGCGGGCGCTCGACGAGGCGGGCATCGTCGTCGAGTCGCTGGAGCTGGTGCGGCCGACCCTCGACGACGTCTTCGTTGACAAGACCGGCCATCACCTCGAACGCGAGGAGGGCGCTCAGGAGGGCGAGGGGGCCGACGAGCCTGAGTCGGAGGCGGCGCCGGCGTGAGCAACCTGGCGACCAGCGCGCGGGTGGTGCGAGCGCTCGGGGCGCGCTCGATCCGTCAGACCTTCCGCCGGCCGCAGCTGATCAGCCCGATCATCGTCTTCCCCACCCTGCTGCTGGCGATCCAGACCGGGGGCGCCGGCGCCGGGATCGAACTGCCCGGCTTCCCGCCGGTGCAGAGCTTCCTCCAGTTCATGCTGGCCGGCTCGATGATGCAGGCGATGATGCTGGCCGGCAACAGCGGTGGCATCGCCTTCGCGGTCGACATCGAGATGGGCTTCACCGACCGCCTCTTCGCCGCCCCGATCCCCCGCTTCGCGATCGTCCTGGGACGGCTGGCGGGGACGGCGGCGCTCGGGCTCTTCGCCTCGATCTGGTTCCTCGCGATCGGGCTGATCTTCGGCGCTCACATCGAAGGCGGCGTGCCGGGAGCGCTACTGGCGATGGCGCTGATCACCGCCTCGGCCATCGCGGTCGGCGGCATCGGCGCCGCGATCGCGCTGCGGACCGGCAGCGCCAGCGTTGTCCAGGGCCTCTTCCCGCTGGTCCTCGTCGTCCTCTTCCTCTCCTCCGCCTTCTTTCCCCAGGAGCTGATGGTCGAGCCGGCGAAGACGATCGCCCAATACAACCCCTTCAGCTTCATCGTCGAAGGGGTGCGGGAGCCGATCATCGCCGGCATCGACGCCAAGCAGACGCTAGAGGCGGTGGCGGCGATCGCCGGGATCATCCTGCTCGGGCTGGTCCTCAGCGCCCGCGCCCTGCAACACCGGCTGCGGGTGGGCTGATGGAGGCGATCGCCGCCACGACGCCGGCGCCACCGGCATGGCGCGCCAACCTGGCGACGATCGCCGCGATGATGGTGCGGGCGAAGAACGAGCTGGTGCGGGTGCCGGGCGCGGCGATCCCCGGGGTGCTGGCGCCGACGATCTTCTTCCTCGGCCTCAACGGCGTCTTCGGCGGGCTGATCCACCTCAGCGGCTTCGAAACCACCTCGTATGAGAGCTTCATCGTCCCGGTCAGCATGCTGCAGGGAGCCGGCTTCACCGGCGCCGCCGCGGGGGTCAACCTCGCCCGCGACTACGAGCAGGGCTGGGTCGACCGGCTCCTGGTCTCCCCCGCCCCGCGCTGGGTCCTGCTGACCGGCAACGTCCTCGCCGCCAGCCTCCGCGCCTTCGTCCCCGCCACCTTCGTGCTCGCGATCGGCTTCTTCATCGGCGTCCAGTGGCCGGGGATCGACGGTCTCCTCGTCTGCTACCTGATGGTCGCGGCGATGGCCGCGGTCGCCGCCTGCTGGGGCTCGATGCTGGCCCTCCACTACAAGAGCCAGTCGGCGGCGCCGCTGATGCAGGCGGGAACGATGGCTCTGGTCCTGCTGACGCCCGCCTACGCGCCGCTGGCACTGCTGCAGCCCTGGCTCGAAAAGGTCGCCGAAATCAACCCGGTGACCCACGTGATCGAAGCGGCGCGGCAGGGTTTCGTCGGCGAAGTCACCTGGGCCGACACCTGGCCGGGGCTGCTGGCGCTGGCCGGTCTGCTGCTGCTGCTGGGGTCGCTGGCGCTGCGCGAGATGCGCCGCACGAATGTCTGAGGAGTCTGAGTGCAAGCCGGTCCTCGCCGAGACCGAGCGGGTGCTGCGGCAGAACTGGGTGAGCGGGGATCGCGAGGACGTGCGCTTCGAATACACCGAGCCGAGCCCCGGCCGCTATCCCTGGCAGTGGTACTGGGATTCCTGCTTCGCGGCGATCGCCTGGCGGCGCTTCGAGCCGCGGCGGGCGCGGGCCGAGCTCGAGAGCCTGCTCGCCGCCCAGCGCCCTGACGGCTTCGTCGGCCACACGATCTTCTGGCGGCGCCCGGTCACCCCGCTGCGACTGCTCTTCTACAACGTCGCCTCGCGCAAGTCGTTCCAGACCGGGTCGATCCAGCCGCCGCTGCTGGCCTGGGCCTGGCGAATCGCCGTCGGCGACCCGAACGAGGAGTCGCGGATCGCCAAGCAGGTCGAGTGGCTGCGCGCCGAACGCGACCTCGACGGCGACGGCCTGCTCTGGATCGTTCAGCCCGACGAGTCAGGGCTTGACGCCTCGCCGAAGTTCGAACCGGTTTGGGGCTGGCGCTCGAACGGGCGCCTCGGCTTCCCGCTGCTCGTCCACCGCAACCGCCGGTTCGGGTGGGACGCGCGGCGACTTCGCGACGCCGGCGAGCCGGTCCTCTGCGAGGTCCTCGTCAACACGTTCTGGTCGCTCTCCCTGCAGGCGCTGGGGCGGCCGTCGGCGACGCCGGCGCTGGTCGAGCGGCTCTGGGACGAGCGGCAGGGGCTCTTCTTCGACGAGGCGCAGCCGGGCGGTCGGATCGCGGTGAAGGCCTGGTCCTCGCTGGCGCCGCTGGCGCTGCCGGACCTGCCGGAGGAGATCGGCCGGCGGCTGGTCGAGGAGCACCTGCTGAACGCGGACGAGTTCTGGACGCCGGTGGCGCCGCCCTCGGTCGCGGCCGACGAGCGCGGCTACGAACCGGATGGCGGTCGGGGCCCGATCCGCCGTTACTGGCGCGGCCCGACCTGGGTCAACTCCGCCTGGATGGCCTGGCTCGGCCTGCGGCGCCTCGGCTACGAGCGCGAGGCGCAGCGGCTCGCCGCCGGCGTCATCGGCGCCGTCGCCCGCGAAGGCCTGCGCGAGTACTACGACCCGCGAAACGGCAGGGGCCTGGGCGCCAAGGACTTCGCCTGGTCGGCGCTGGTAGCCGAGTTGGCCGACCCGCGGCCGGCGGATTATTTGTAGCGGTAGGTGATCCTGCCGCGATCGAGGTCGTAGGGCGAAAGCTCGATCTTGACTCGGTCGCCGGGAAGGATGCGGATGTAGTGGCGGCGCATCTTGCCGGAGATGTGGCCGAGGACCTCGTGTTCGTTGTCCAGTTTGACCCGGAACATCGTGTTGGGGAGAGCCTCGGTGATCTCCCCCTCCATTTCGATCTTTTCCTCTTTGGCCATGCGCTGGGAGCGTATCTAACGCCGCAGGTGCTCGATGGCACCTGCCCGGTCGGTCACTTCGCCTGCATACTGCGCCGCCTCCAACTCGGCCAGCGCCGAGCCGAGCTCGGGGCCGGGATCGATCCCCAGCTCGACGGCCACCTCGTCGCCTCGTAGCAAGGGCGGCGGCGGCCCCTCGCGGCGCCAGTCGAGACCGGCGGCGATCATCTCGCGGGCGAGCTGGAGGTGGGCGGAAACCATCTCCGGACTGGCGATCGGTCCCTTGCCGCGGGCGGAGAGGCGGTCGGCCACGGTCAGCAGGGTGACGTCGACGGTGACCGGTTCGGTCGCCCGCAGGTAGGCGTGAACACGGCGGGGCGGGAGCGGCATCTCCGCGATCAAGAAGCCGAGCCGCAGGTGGTGCAGCGCAATCCCCTGCAGGTGCTGGGTGAGCTTGCGGCTGGCTCGCAGCCGCCGGCAGATGCGGCCGATCACCTCCGCCCCGAGCTGGTCATGACCGCGGAAGCCGACGAAGCCGTCGCGCTCGGCCCGAGTCGCGGGCTTGGCGATGTCGTGAAAGAGGGCGCCGAAACGCAGCGCGGTGCGGCGGGTCATCTCGTCGGCGAGCGGCTCGTCGAGCAGGGCCGCTACCTCGAGGGCGCGCCCGCCGGCGAAGCGGCTCAGGTCGCTCTCGACTTCGAGCGTGTGCTCGAGCACGGCGATCGTGTGGTCGTAGACGTCGAGGTGGTGGTTGGGGCCCTGCTCGACCCCGCGCAGCTCCTCCACCTCCGGCAGCACGACCGCGGTCAGATCCAGCTCGCCGAGCAGGCGCAGGCTCTGCAGCGGGTCGGGGCCGCCCATCAGCTGCCGCAGCTCGGCCAGCTGGCGCTCGCCAGCGGGGTCGGCGGCGCGCGAGGCGGCGGCGCGGGCCAGCGCCACCGTCCGCGGCTCGATCTCCAGCTCCAGCTCTGCCGCCAGCCGGGCCGCCCGCAGCAGTCGCAACGGGTCGTCGGTGAAGCTCGTCTCGCCAACCGCGCGCAGGCGCTTGTCGGCGAGGTCGACCAGACCGGCGTAGGGGTCGATCGGCTCGCCTCCGGCGAGGGGGACCGCGACGGCGCCGATCGTGAAGTCGCGGCCGGCGAGGTCGGACTCGATGCCCTCGCCACGCAGGGCGGTGACGTCGATCTGCCAACCACGGTGGGACGCGACTACGCGCCAGGTGCCGAACTCGGCCGAGAGCTCGAAGGCGTGCTCGCCGATCTCCTTTGCGATCGCTCGCGCCGTCGCGCCCGGGTCTCCGGCCACCGCGAGGTCGAGATCGGTTACCTCGCGTTCGAGGACCGCGTCCCGCACCGCGCCTCCAACGATCCAGGTGGGATCTCCCCCCCGTAACGCGCGACGGGTTGCCTCGACGAGGGGGGCAGAGGCGAGTCGCTCACTCGCGCTCATGCCGACCGTCGCGGCACCCGCGGCGAGATCGCGCAGGTGACCTCGTAATTGATCGTGTCGAGCCGGTGGGCCATCTCCTCGGCGAGGATCTGCTCGTCGCCCTGGCGGCCGATCAGCACCGCCTCATCCCCCGGTTGCACCTCCGTCTCCGGTCCGAGGTCGATCGTGAGGTTGTCCATCGAGACGGTCCCCACCAGCGGGTGGCGACGGCCGCGGACGAGGACGTCGGCGTTGTTGGTGAGAGCGCGGCGGACGCCGTCGCCGTAGCCGACCGGGATCACGCCGACCCAGGTGTCGACGGGGGCTTTCCACTTGCGGCCGTAGCCGGCGCTGGTGCCGGCGGGAAACCGCTTGACGTCGGCGACGTGCGAGCTCAGCGTCAGCGCCGGCTGCAATCCCTGCTCCGCCGGGTCGCGCTGGAACGGGTCGAGCCCGTAGATCGCGACGCCGCAGCGGGCCATGCCGAAGTGGGCACGGCGGTCGCGCAGGACGGCGGCGCTATTGGCGGCATGGACGAGGACACCCGGATGCTGCTCCTTGACCGCGGCGGCGAGCCGCTCGAAGCGGCCCAGCTGCTCCTCGAAGTAGTCCAAGTCGAGTTCGTCGGCGGTCGCGAAGTGGGTCCAGATCCCGGCCAACTCCAAGTCGGGGTCCTCGGCGCAAGCACGAACCAGGGCCATCACCTCATCCGGGTCGCTGTTTCCGAGTCTCCCCATGCCGCTGTCGTACTTAACGTGGACCCGCCCTGGCCGCCCGTGCGCGCGCGATCGATCGGCAAGGAGCCGCCGGAAATCCTCCCGCCACAGCGCCAGTTCCGACCCGGCGGAGATCGCGGCATCGACCTCCTCCTCCGTCAGCGCTCCCATCGTCAGCAGCGGCACGTGCTGGAAGCGGCGCCCCACCTGTTCGGCCTCGCTCGCGGTTGCGACCGCGAGCCTGGTCGCGCCGCCGTCGAGCGCCGCCGCAACACACGCGTCAGCGCCGTGACCGTAGCCATCGGCCTTGACCACCGCGCAGAGCTCCGCCTCGCCCAGCTCCGACTTCAACCGCGCGCAGTTGGCGCGGACGGCGTCGTAGTCGATCCGGGCGCTCGCCCGCTCCATGGCTACTCGCCGTCGGCGACGATCGCGGCGAGGGCGTCGGCCCTGGTGACCATGCCGAGCAGGTGCCCGTCGGCGTCGACCACCGGCAGGTGGTTGTGATGGCGGTCGGCGATTTTCTTCGCCACCCGGTCGGCCGCCTCGTAGTCGTGGGCGACGACCGGGTCGGCGCTCATCAGCTCCGAGACCTCGGTGGCGAAAGCTTTCTCCAGCCGCTCCTCGAAGCCCTTCATCGAGCCGACGAAGACGATCCCGCCCATGATGTTGAGGTAGTGCGGCAGGTGAAGGTCCGACTCCTCCTCGCTGAGGACCAGGTCCGACTCGCTGACGATGCCGACGACCTTGCGATCGCTGTCGATCACCGGGATCGCGCCGAGATCCGTTTTCGCGAGCAGGTCGATTGCGGTGCGGGCCTCGTCATCCGGGCCGACAGCCGGGACGTCGCGGTCCATGATCTCGCCAGCGGTCTTCACAGGCGCGAGGTTATTCGACGCGGCTGTCGAGCCGCAGCGCCGCGGGGATCGCTTCGATCACGTCGCCGGCGATCACCGACTCCGCCACCCCCACCCGCCGCGCCGCCTCGCGGCCGGCGCGGGCGTGGGCGACGACCGCGGCGCAGACGGCGGCGAAGGGCTCGATCCCGCGCGCGAGCAGTGCCGCGGTGATGCCGGAGAGGACGTCGCCGCTGCCGGCGGTTGCGAGCGCCGGGGCCGAGATCGCGTTGACGGCTACCCGGTCGCCGTCGGTGACGATCGTGTCGTCGCCCTTCAGCACCAGGATCGCCCCCGCCGCCCGAGCGGCCTCTTTGGCGCTGGCGAGCCGGTGGGCGTCGATCTCGGCGGAATCGCGCTCGAGCAGGCGGCCGAGCTCGCCCGCGTGCGGGGTCAGCACGGTCGGGGCCTGGCGCGCGGACAGAATCCCCAAGCGTCCGGCGAAGGCGTTCAGCCCGTCGGCATCGATCACCAGCGGCGCCTCGATCTTCCCGACCACCTCCCGCGCCAGCTCGAAGGAACCGGGGTCGCGGCCGAGCCCAGGGCCGAGCACGCCGGCGGCGGCCCGCTCGAAGACCCGCAGCACCGCCTTCTCCGAAGCCGGAACCAGGCAGCCGTCGCCGCCGGGACAGGCGACCGACATCACCTCCGGCTGGGCGATCTCGAAGACCAGGTTGAGGTCGGCTGGCACCGCGACGGTCGCGTAGCCGGCGCCGCCCCGGATCGCCGCCAGCGAGGCCATCCGCACCGCGCCGGTGAGGCCGCGCGAGCCGCCGGCGACGGCGACCTGGCCAGAGCTGAACTTGGTGCTTTGGGGACCGCGATGCGGGGCCAGGTTGAGGATCGCCGGGTCGATCTCACCCCCCGCCGCCTTCCCGGGCGCCCCAGCGGGAATGCCGATCGGCGCCACCCGCAGCTCGCCGGTGTGCCACTTGCCCGGCGCGATCCGCTGTCCGAGCTTCGCCGCATGGAAGCTGACCGTGATGTCGGCCTCGACCGCCTCCCCCGCCACCTCGCCGGTCGAGGCGTCGACGCCAGAGGCGATGTCGCAGGCGACCACCGGCGCCCCGCACCCATTGACCGCATCGATCGCCCCCGCCGCCGGCTCCCGCGGCGCCCCTTCGAAGCCAGTACCGAAGATCGCATCCACAATCGCCCCCGAGCCCGCCAACCGCCCAGCCAGATCGCCCTCCACAAGCTCGCCGCCGAAGCGCTCGAAGTTGACCTTCGCGTCCCCCCGCAGCTCCTCCCCCGGCCAGAGCAGCAACACCTCCACCTCAAACCCCATCTCCCGCAGCAACCGCGCCGCCACGAACCCATCGCCCCCGTTGTTCCCCTTCCCGCAAACGACCCGCACCGCCCCCTCCGGCGCTAACCCCGCCACCGCCTCGGCCACCGCCCTGCCAGCCGCCTCCATCAACTCCAGCGAAGGAACCCCCCGCCCCTCAATCGCCCACCGATCAACAGCGCGCATTCCTTCCGCGTCATGAAGGGGCTTCAGCCAGGAATCCACCGGCTCAGCCTAAGGGCTGCTGTAGCTCGAGGCCGCTGGCGAGGAGGGACGGGTGCCCCTCTCCCGCCCGGCGTCCTGTTCCTCGCACAGCCCACTCAGCGAGAGACGCCCAACTTAGAGGCGAGGAACCCAGGAAGGGAGAGGGGCACCCGTCCCTCCCAACCGATAGCGGACTAACCGCGCTACTTACCGACGCCGACGATCAGCTTGGCGACCGCAAGATCGCCGGATGCTTCGGACCCGAGCGCCAGGTAGTCGACCTTGGTCAGATACGGCTTGGCTTCCTTGAAGCCTTCGTCGTCGGACGGGACCAGCGCCGAGGCGAGCTTCAGGGCTGAGGGGCCGTCGACGAAGGCGCTAATCGGGGTGTCGCCGAGGGCGCTAATGGCTTCCTTGTAGGCGGGTGAGTCGGCGAGGGTGCTGTTCGATTCCTGGAAGCTGGAGAGCGTCGAAGCGATGCCGTAACCGATCACGATGCGGCTCCCCTTGGCGGCGACGACGACCGGCTGGCGACCCAGTTCGGGGCTGCGAATCGAGAACCCGGTCGCCTTGCCGTTGATCGCGGTGACGCCCGGAACGCTTGCTTTGCGCAGGAAGAGGCCGAGATTGGAGACCGTGTTCTTGGCCTGCGTTTCGTCTTCGGCTTCCATGACCACGGCGCCGCCGAGGGTGCTTTCGCTGTTGCCCGTGACGTAGACACCGACGTCTCCGATCGTGCCGGCGATCGCTTCCAGGTCGATGCCCGCCTGCTTCAGCGCCCTCTTCAGCTGGTGAGGCGGCACCTGTCCCGGGAGGCCGTTCTCGTCGATCTTGTCGATGCTTTCGTTGAAGCGCTTGCCGAATTCGGCGGAGGCGAAGGCGCCGACCGAGGTGCCGGGCAGCGAGCCCAGCAGCTCCGAGGCGTCGCCGGAGGGCGGATTGTCGCCACTGAGATTGGTGCTGAGGTCGATCTCGACGTTGTCGGAGCCGGGGATGAGGCTCGCCACCGCCGTCGCTTCCTTCGGCTCGATCCCGACGGTGTCGAGGAAGAGCTGGGTTTCGGAATCGATTTCGCTGCCCGTTTCTTCGATCAGGGCGCCGATGTCGACGAAGACGTCGGCGGCGCTTTCGTCGGGGACGTTGGCGATTGCGCTGGTGAAGTCGTCGTTTTCGCTGAGGTTTTCGCCTCCGGAAGCGTCGACCATCGACTTGAAGGTCGCTTCGTCTTCGGCAAGGACGATCAGCCCGTCGAAAACTCCGAGGGTGGTGCCGTCTTCGGCTTCGACCCAGAAATCCACACCTTCATAGGAGCCCTTCTTCGCCGGTTCGGAATCGGAACCCACCTGCTTTTCGAGGAAATCCTGTGCTTCCCCTTCGTCGCTGACCTGGATCGCGGCCCCGACGCCTTCGAAGTCCCCTTCGACATATTCCTGCAGGAACAGTCCGCCTTCTTCGCCCAGCCAGGGTTCGACTTCCTTTTCGTAGTCGAATTCTTCGCCGTCTTCGGAGGCTGACTGTTCGAGTTCGCCGATGATCAGTTCGCCGAGGTCGTCGACCCCGGCGAAACTCTTCGCCAGCGCTTCGATGTTCGTCTTCGTCTCGCCTTCGGGGCGGACGGTGAAGTCGAGGTAGACCGGCGCGCCCGCCGGCATCACCGAAGCGGGGTCGGCGCCACTACTGCTGTCGCTACCGCCACTGCCGCAACCGGCGATGAGCACGGCGACCGCGGCCGCGAGCAGAACTGGGAGGACGAGACGAAGCTTCACGAGGGCGGGCATCCTAGCGGGCCTTTTGGACAGGTTCAGCCGACCGACCGCCGCCTGGCCGAATTGTCACTCGACCGTGACCGTCTTCGCCAAGTTGCGAGGCTGATCGACGTTGAGACCGCGGTCGCGGGCGATGTCGTAGGCGAGCAGTTGCAGTGGCAGGATCGCGACGATCGGCTGCAGGATCCAGTCCGTCGCCGCCACCTCCACGATTTCGTCGGCGACCTCGGCGACCCGCCGATCACCCGCGGTCGCGACCGCGATCGTGGCGGCGCCGCGCGCCCGCACCTCCTCGACGTTGGAGAGGACCTTCTCCAGGATCGGGCTCTCGGTGGTGATGCAGACGACCGGCGTCGACTCGTCGAGCAGCGCGATCGGACCGTGCTTCATCTCCCCCGCCGCGTAGGCGTCGGTCGGGATGTAGCTGATCTCCTTCAGCTTCAACGCCCCCTCGAGGCAGATCGGCAGGCCGATGTGCCGGCCGAGGTAGAGGAAGAAGTTCTCCTTGCTGTGCCTGGTGGCTATCGCCCGCACGGCCTCTTCGCTCCCCGCCAGCGTCTCCTCCATCTTCGAGGGCAACGCCTTCATCTCGGCCACCAGCTCGGTCAGGCGCTCGGCGCTCAGCGTCCCCCGCAGCTCGGCCAGGCGCAGCCCCAGCAGGTACATCGCCGCCACCTGGGCAACGAAGGTCTTGGTCGCGGCGACGCTGATCTCCATCCCCGCCCGGATGTAGAGGACGGCGTCGGCGTCGCGGGTCGCCTGGCTGCCCATGATGTTGGTGATCGCCAGGACGGTGGCGCCTGCCTCGCGCGCCAGCCGCATCGCGGCCAGGGTGTCGGCGGTCTCCCCCGACTGCGTCATCCCGATCACCAGGTCGTCGGGCCCAACCACCGGGTTGCGGTAGCGGTACTCGGAGGCGATGTCCATCTCGACCGGCACCCGCGCCCACTCCTCGATCGCGTAGCGGCCGACGAGGCCGGCGTGGTAGCTGGTGCCACAAGCGACGATGACGATCCGCCGGATGCCGCGCAGGAGCTCGTCGGAGAGCCCAACGTCGGAGAGGTCAACCCCATCCGCTCCGGGCAGCCGGTCGGTGATCGTCTCGGCGACGGCGTCGGCCTGTTCGTGGATCTCCTTCAGCATGAAGGTCTCATAGCCCGCCTTCTCGGCCGCGTCGGCGTCCCAGGTCACCTCTTCGGTCTCGCGCTCGATCGGTTTGCCGTCGGTGTCGGTGACGCGGATCGAGCCGGCTTCGACCTCGACGATCTCGCCGTTTTCGATCGGCATCGCCGTGCGGGTGTCGGCGAGGAAGGCAGGGATCGCCGAGGCGAGGAAGGTCTCGCCCTCGCCAACCCCGGCGACCAGCGGGCACTCCTTGCGGGCCCCGACCAGCCGCTGCGGCTCGTCGGCGTGCATGGCGACGAAGGCATAGTGGCCGCGCAGATCGGCGTAAGCCGCCCGCACCGCCGACGCCAGGTCGCCGTCGTAGTGGCTGGCGATCAGGTGGGCGACCACCTCGGCATCGGTCTCGGAGGTGAACACCTCGCCGGCCTCCTGCAGGTTCCGGCGCAGCTCGGTGTGGTTCTCGACGATCCCGTTGAGGACGATGTGGACCTGGCCGGAGCTGTCGTCGTGGGGATGGGCGTTGGCCTCGGTGACGCGGCCGTGGGTCGCCCAGCGGGTGTGGGCAATACCGGTGGCCGACGGCGGCAGCGGCCCGGCGCCGTTTTCGGCCCGCGCCTCGACCGCGGCGCGCAGGTTGGCGAGGTTGCCGACCGCGTGGACACTCTCCACCTGCCCGTCCGCGAGCACGGAGAGACCGGCCGAGTCATAGCCCCGGTATTCGAGCTTTTCGAGCCCCGAGAGCAAAAGCTCCTCGCAGGGCCTCGCGCCCACATATCCGACGATGCCGCACACGAAGGCGAGTAAGGGTAGCTGGAGGCCGTCGGCGCACCGATCTTCGCGCTGCTCTCGAAGCCTACGAATCGGTGCCGTCGACGACCACGTTCTCCAGCCGAGAGCCATCGAGCAGCCTTGTCACCTGTTCGCCGGCGAAGCGCCAGGACCGACGGAACCGGCGAGGAGTGTCGCCAGCGATGTGCGGCGTCAACAAGAGGTTCGGCGCCGACCACAGAGGATCCTCGGGGGGAAGAGGCTCGGGATCGGTGACGTCAAGTGCGGCACGCAGCCGGCCATCCTCCAACCCGGCCAGAAGTGCCTTGTGGTCAACGACCTGGCCTCGGCCGGCATTGACCAGGAGGACGCGGCAGCGCGGTCGGCTCGAACACGCCGGCGCGTGCGTGTCGAGCGACCCTCTGCACATCCACCCCGAAAGGCCGCAGGCGCTCCTCGACCGCTTTGCCGATCGAGCCGTAACCGACGACGAGGACTGACGCCCCCTCCAGATCGTCTGCAAACGGCGGCAGCCAGCCACGGGTACCGACGACATCGCGCCATTCAAACCTCTGCTGGGCATCTATGTGCTCGAGGAACCGCCGCTGCATGATGAGAATGGCCCCACCACCCACTCGGCCACCGCCGCATCGTGGGCACCCCGGGAATTGCAGACGACAACTCCGGGCGGGACAGAGGGCAGCAGCCAATCCACACCGGACTCGAGGGTTTGGATCAGGCGCAAGGCCGGCATCTCGGAAAGCGCATCGAGCACGGCCCGGCTCCCATAGGGCGGAACCAAGACCTGCACCTCGGAAATGCGGGGGTGGCCCAGCGGCTCGGGCGGGATGGATTCGACGATCACGCCATCCGGCACCAAGAGCGCCTGCTGCTCGGGGCGACTGGCAACCCAAACGACCATGGGGGGAGAACCTAGACGAGTAGCTCCACGCCGCATTGTTGGTCACTTGAGCACAGGACGGTGTGCTCAAGTGACCAACCAGGGGCCGGGCTGGGACGGCATCGGCTCTCAAGTTGGCCGGAGGCCGCGCGTTACTAGGCGAGCTCTTGGCGCACGAGGTCAGCCAGGCGCTCACAAATGCCGTTGGCCTCCTCGTCGGTGGGCGCCTCGACCATCACCCGAACTAACGGCTCGGTCCCCGAGGGGCGCAGGAGGACGCGGCCGCGGCCCTCCAGGCTGGCGTTCTCGCGCTCGACCGCCTCCCAGACCGCGGTGGCGTCCTGGATCGCCTCGCGGTCGGCGACCTCGACGTTGATGAGGACCTGCGGCAGTTTGCTCATCGGCACCGCCTGCTCAAGAGGGGCTCCGCCGAGCTCGCGCATCGTCATCAGCGCCGCGGCGATGCCGTCGCCGGTGGAGACAAACTCGCTGGCGATGATGTGGCCCGACTGCTCACCGCCGAGCTTCCACTCGCGCCGCAGCATCTCGTCGATCACGTAGCGGTCGCCGACCTGGGTGACGGCGACCTCGATCCCGGCCTCCTCCATTGCCTGGTGGAAGCCGTAGTTGCTCATCACGGTGACGACGACACCACCGCCGTTGAGCTCACCGCGCGCCTTCATCCCCCGCGCCGTCAGCGCGATCAACTCGTCGCCGTCGTGGACGCGGCCGGAGCCGTCGACGGCGAGGACGCGATCGCCGTCGCCGTCGAAGGCGAAGCCGATCTCGGCCTCGGAGGCGGCGACCCGCTCGGCCAGCGCCTCAACGTGGGTAGAGCCGCAGCCGGCGTTGATGTTGCGACCGTCGGGGTCGGCCCCGACGGTCTCCACCTCGGCGCCGAGGCGCTCGAAAATCGCCGGGGCGGCGCGGAAGGTGGCGCCGTTGGCGCAGTCGAGAATGACGCGGCGGCCGGAGAGGTCAAGCGGGAAGGCGGCCTGCAGCTCGCGCAGGTAATCCTCGAGGCCGCCGTTCAGCTCGCGCACGTGGCCGGGCTTCTCGGCCGTCGGCACCGCCTCGATCTTCGCCTCGATTTCCGCCTCGACCTCGTCGGCGAGCTTGACGCCACGACCGTCGAAGAACTTGATCCCGTTGTCGCCGAAGGGGTTGTGGGAGGCGGAGACGACGGCGGCGAGGTCGATCCCGAGCCGTTTGACGAGGATCGCGGCGGCAGGGGTCGGGAGCACGCCGGCGAGTAGCGCGTCACCGCCGGCCGCGGCGATCCCGGCCGCGAGGGCGGCCTCCAGCATCGGCCCGGACTCGCGGGTGTCGCGGACGATCAGGACCTGCGGCCGCTCGGCCTCAAGCGTCGCAGTCGTGGCCCGGCCCAGAGCCATGGCCAGCTCGGCAGTGAGGAAGGTGCCGGCCTCCCCTCGGACCCCATCGGTTCCGAAGAGCTTGCGCGCGGTCTTCACCCCGTCCAAATCAGCGCTTGCTGAACTGCGGCCGCTTACGCGCCTTCTTCAGACCGGCCTTGCGCCGCTCCTTGACCCGGGCGTCGCGGGTAAGGAAGCCGCGCCGCTTGAGGTCGGGGCGCAGCTCGGAGTCGATCTCGGTCAGGGCGCGGGCGACGCCGTGGCGAATCGCCCCGGCCTGGCCGCCGATGCCGCCGCCGTGGACACGAACGCGGACGTCGACGTTGCCTTCGTAACCGGAAACCGCCAGCGGCTGCTTGACCATCGTCTGGTGCAAGGGCCGCGGGAAGAACTCCTCGAGGCTGCGCTTGTTGATCTCGATCTTGCCGTTGCCGGGGACGAGGGTGACGCGGGCGATCGAGCTCTTGCGCTTGCCGGTGGCGAGGAAGCGAGCGCCTTTGTCGATCTTCGCCGGCGCGCGGCTGGCGGCCGCGGTATCGGTGTCCTCGGTGGCGGTGAGCTCGGCTTCGCGCCGGGCTTTCTCTTCTTCCTCGGCTTCGAGGCGAGCGCGCTCCTCCGCGCTCAGCTCCGGTTTCTCCGGCTCAACCAAGATCGGCTCCAGGTCGGCACCAGGAATAACGTCCTTTTTCTTCTCCTCGGCGGCGGGCTTCTCCTCAGCCACCGGCTCCGGAGCAGACGGCGTCTCCTCGACAACCTCCTGATCAGCCTCAGGCGAAGTCACCTCCTCGGCTACGGGCTCCTCAGCAACCTCCTCGGACGGCTGCTCCTCCGCGGCCTCAGTCGCCTGATCCTGAGTGTCCTGAGCCTCGTCCTGCTCCGGCGTCTCGTCCTGTTTCTGCTCGTCGTCCATCAAGTTCAGTCGGTCTCCATCTTTTTCGGCTGCTGCGCCGCGTGCGGGTGGTCGGGCCCGGCGTACACCTTCAGCTTGGTCAGCTGCTGGCGGGCGAGCCGGTTGCGCGGCAGCATCCCCTTCACGGCCTTGCGGATTACTTCCTCGGGCTTGCGCTCGAGCATCTCGCCAAGGGTGCGGGACTTGATCCCGCCGGGGTAGCCGCTGTGGCGGTAGTAGGTCTTCTGCGCCAGCTTGTCGCCGGTGACGTGGATCTTCTCCGCGTTGATGACGACGACAAAGTCGCCGGTGTCGATGTGCGGCGTGTACTCCGGCTTGCGCTTGCCGCGCAGCGTGTCGGCGATCTGCGTCGCAAGACGACCGAGGGTCTTCCCCTCGGCATCGACGACGTACCAGTTGCGCTGGCGGTTGGCTGGAGTGGCTACAAAGGTCTTCATCGCGCAAAAACCGCGCGGATTCACCGACGCGGCCGGGGGATGATAGCCATCTCGCGGTCTATACTGCCGCCCGAGCAATAGCCGAATCCCGTTCGGGCCACCGAGCGGGAGCGGAGGAACCGAAGGGACCTTTGCAGGTCCCAGGGGCGAATCGGACGAAAAGCGTCCGTAGCGCGACTCTTTCAGCGCGAGCCCGTCAGCTAACTCCGCAGGCAACGGAAAGAGAGGGCTAGCGGTTGAGCGGTATTGGGTTCGTCCGGCCTGGACTGGCCGGGAAATTAGGCGTAATGGTCGTTGTGGCCATGCTGGCGTGCTTCGGCGGCAGCGCTGCGGCGACGACTGGTGGCGCCGGTACCCCAGGCGCGGCCCCCACCGCCAAGGGCAGCCCCAGCGGCAGCCCTGCCAGCGACCCGAGCGCCGGCACCCTGACCTTGGTCGCCGCCGAAACGAGCCCGCGCAAGTCGTTCTACTTCGGCTACCGCTACCCCAAGCTCACCTACACGATCGGCAGCACTCAGCCCGAAAACGACCTGCAGATCGACGTCCTCAACTCGGCCGGCGAAGTCGTCAAGACCTTCTACCGCGAAAACGTCGCCCCGAACGTGGTCAGCAAAGTTCGCTGGGACGGGACGACGAACGAAGGTCGACCAGCGCGCAACGGGACCTACAGCTTCCGGATCAGCCCCCAGTCGGCGACCGCCGCCGCCCCGGCGGCGCGTAAGGCGACCGCATCGACCGCCCTCAACCTCGGCTTCGCCTTCTACGGCTACGCCTTCCCGATCCTCGGCGCCCA